>MDTG01144081.1_pt1 | contig 10639 bp, 9 predicted proteins | sample 811421 | NCBI WGS metagenome assembly MDTG01 (sample SAMN05326645, study PRJNA326480) | marine metagenome | isolation source: seawater | place: Pacific Ocean: South East | collected 2011
CCATACTTTATGCTGTTTTTTATTTCTCAGATTAAAATAATGTCTTACTGAAGCTCCAATTACAGATATTATTAATAAAATTAACCAATTATAATGATGCCCATATGTAAATGGGAAGTGAGCACTAACCATTATGAATAATACAGGAAGGGTAATATAATTATTATGAATTGATCTCGTTTTAGCGTCTTTCCCTTTATTTAGATCAGGATCTCTATTTGCTAGAGCTGATTCAACCATATTTTTTTGCGAAGGTATAATTACTCTAAAGACATTTGCAGCCATAATAGTTCCTAAACATGCACCAACATGAATATAAGCAGCTCTTGAACCAAATATTTTTGTTAAAAGATAACTAAAAAATGTAGCTAACAATAAACAAATAAGAGTAAATAAAATTGTATTATTAATTAGTTTTGATTTACATAAAAAATCATAAATAAACCATGATCCAATCAAAAAAGTCAATGATATGATTATAGCAATAAAAGGAGTTATCTCATTAATATTTTTATCAATCATTATGGTTTCAGCATTCAAGTAATAAACAATTATTAAAAGAGCAAATCCACTGATCCATGTAGTGTATGCTTCCCATTTAAACCAATGTAATTCTTTAGGAAAACTTTTAGGAGGTCCTTTTAATTTATTTATATGATAGAAACCTCCTGAGTGAACTGACCACAATTCACCATCTATATTTTCATCTTTTATATCTCTTTCTAGTCTACTATCTAACCAATTAAAATAAAATGATGTTCCAATCCACGCTATACCAACTATTATATGTATCCATCTTACAACTAAATCTAACCAATCTAAAATAAAAGGAGTTAATGAAAAAATAAATTCCATTTAATATTCTATTTTATCTGGCTTTAATTCCCATTCTTTGAAAGCAATTTTTGCTTCTTTTTGGTTTATTTGTTCTAAAGGAATTTTTCTATTTTTAATATCTAAAATTAATTCTTCATAAATAAAGTTGTCGTTAAAACCAATTTTTGCAGCATCAATTCTAGTATTACCATAATATATTTTATCTATATGCGCCCAATATATGGCACTCAAACACATTGGACATGGTTCACAACTTGTATATATTTGAGTATCTTTCAAATCAAAACTATTAAGTTTTTTACAAGCATTTCTTATTGTTACTATTTCAGCATGTGCTGTTGGATCATTGTTTTTCGTTACTTGGTTCGATCCTTCAGCAATAATAGAGTTATTTTTTACAATTACACAACCAAAGGGTCCTCCATCAGAATTAACACTTTTTAGAGAAAGATCTATTGCTCTCAACATAAATTTATTATTAATGCTATTCATTAATTTTATTCAAAATACCCGGTTCTTCTTTAACATTGGATGAAATGAGAGATCTGTACTCTAATAATCTCGCTATAATTGAAATTGCAATTTCTGCAGGTTTTTTACTTGATATAGATTTTAACCCAATTGGGCATTCTATTTTATTTATTAAAGATTGATTATGTCCTAATTTTATTAATCTGTTTTCAAATCTTTTCATTTTTGTTTTTGATCCAATCAGACCTATGAATTTAAAATTATTTAAATTTAAGATTTCATTAATTATCTTAAAATCATGATCATGACTGTGTGTTAATATTATAAAAAATGAATCTTTTTTAAAATTTTTAACAAGTAACCAAGGAAATTTGGCATAAATATTTCTAATTTTATTATTTTTTTGAATTTTAAGATATTCTTCTCTTGAGTCTATTAAATTTATATTAAAATCTAAATCAATAGACCTAGAAGATAATTCTTTACCAATATGCCCAGCACCAAAAATATACAAATTTCCATCATTTTTTTTGATCTTATCTTCGTCTTTAAAACTTTCTTCACCGTTTTTATGTTTAGTAATTTTTACTTGAACATAACCACCACAGCATTGGCCTATAGAGGGCCCTAATGGAATATTAATAATTTCTTCTTTAAATTTTTTTAATTTCAAAAAATTCTTCGATTTATTAATAATATTATATTCTAATTGACCTCCACCTATTGAACCAAAAATATACTTTTCAGTAATTAACATAATAGTTCCTTTATTTCTTGGAACTGATCCTTCTGTAGTAATTAATTTAGCTTTTATTAAACTGGATTTAAATTTTATTGCATCATTAATATTCTTGAAAATCATAATTATTCTTTTAATGCATTTAAAATATTTTCTGGTGTCGCAGGAGCTGAAAGTTTAATACTATTGTTTTTTTTTGCATAACGTATTGCATCTTTAATTGCAAAAAAAGATGATATTGCTAATAACAAAGGCGGTTCTCCAACAGCTTTTGATTTATTTACGGTATTCTCATTATTTCCCTTACTCTTAAATATTTTAGTATTAAAATTGATTGGAATATCATTCATTACTGGAATTTTGTAGGTTGAAGGGCTAAATGTTAGTATATTACCATTATTTTTCCAAGAAATTTCTTCAGTTGTTAGCCAACCTAAACCTTGTACAAATGCTCCTTCAATTTGACCATAATCAATAGAAGGGTTAATAGAATTTCCAACGTCATGTAATATATCTATTTTAGTTAATTTATTTTCTCCTGTTAAAGTATCTATCATTACTTCACTAACTGCGGCACCATAACAAAAATATAAAAATGGCCTTCCTTTAAGTGTTTTTTTATCAACATTAATTTTTGGAGTTTTATAAAATCCTGAAGAAGATAAGGAAATACGTTTTAAATACGCTAAAGATACGAGTTTTTTAAATGTAATTTTTTTCTTTCCAAAATATACATAATTGTTTTCATATTTAATAGAATTTCCAGTAAAATTAAAATTATCTCTTATGAAATAAAATATATTATCTTTAATTTTATTAATAGCATTTAATACAGCTGCCCCATTTATATCAGTTGAAGCAGAAGCAGCTGAAGCAGATGTATTTGGAACTTTTTCGGTATTTGTTGCAGTTATTCTTATTTTATTTGTATTTATTCCAAAGCTGTTAGCTGTAATTTGAGATATTTTAGTCATAAGACCTTGGCCCATTTCAACACCTCCATGATTTAAATGGACAGTTCCGTCAGTATATACATGTACTAAGGCTCCTCCTTGATTCAGGTGTGTAGTTGTAAATGATATTCCAAATTTAGCTGGAGTAATTGCTAAACCTTTTTTTATAAATTTGCTTGATTTGTTGTAATTTAAAATTTCTTTTCTTCTTTTAATATATTTTGAAGAAATTATTAATTTATTATAAATTTCGTTAATATTATTATCATTTATTTTCATTCCAAAGTGTGTGATATTATTTTTTTTATAAAGATTTATTTTCCTAACTTTATATGCATCTACTTTTAAAAAACTTGCTATATTATCGATAATACTTTCTATACAAAATGCGCCTTGAGGTGCGCCAAATCCTCTAAAGGCTGTATTAGATACAGTATTAGTTTTACAACGGTGAGAAACAATATTTATATTAGGAATAAAATAAGCATTATCTATATTATAAATAGCTCTGTCATTTACGGCACCTGATAGATCAGCTGAATACCCACATCTTGATGCCATAATTATATCTATCCCATTTATTTTTCCATTGTCTTTAAAACCTACCTCATATTTAAAATAAAAATCATGTCTTTTTCCAGTTAAAATCATGTCTTCATCTCTATCTAATCTCAATTTTACTGGTTTATTTAATTTTTTAGCTAATAGTGTAGATATTGCTGCAAACATAAAAGATTGAGTTTCTTTTCCACCAAACCCTCCACCAATTCTTCTTACATTAATATCTATAGTATTAAAATTTTGCTTTAAAACTTTTGCTACTATTTGTTGCGTTTCAGATGGATGCTGAGTTGAAGTATATATTTTAAAAGAATTATCTTCACTCGGTATACTTAAAGCAATTTGACCTTCCAAATAAAAGTGATCCTGTCCACCAGTCTGTAATTCACCGCTTATTATATTTTTAGAATTTTTAATAGCATTTTTTGAATTGCCATTAATCATTTTTCTAGTTTTTAAAATATAAGATTTATTTTTTAATGCATCTTTAATAGTAATTATAGGTTTTTCCTTTTTATATTTTATTTTAGCTTTTAATACAGCCTTTCTTGCTAGTTCTATAGTTGTAGCAGCTACAGCAAAAATTGGTTGTCCAAAATATTCTATTTTTTTACTTGTAAAAATATAGTCACCTTTAAAAACTGGACCAACATCATTAATTCCAGGAATATCTTTTTCTGTTACTATACCTATTACTCCTTCGGATGTAGTTACATCTCTTAGGTCTAGATTTATTATTCTTCCTTTAGAGATTTTACTCCATCCAATTGCAGCATGAAGTGTTTCTTTAGGTTCAATTATATCATCAGTATATTTAGCTAATCCAGTAACATGCTTTTCTGCACTTTCGTGAGGCATTTCATAAGAAAACATTTTTTCTTGATTGATCATTTGTTTACTGAAATATCTTTTTTAGTTGTTGTTTCATAATAAAATTTTTCTAATAAATTTTCACTTATTACCTTCCTATAATTTTTACTTGCTCTCATATCACTAATTGGACTAAAATCTTTTGATAAATATTCTTTAGCTAATAATATATTTTTAAAATTATATTTTTTTCTTTTGAGAAATTTTTCTGTATTTATTGCACTTTTAGGTATATCAGCCATACCTCCACAAGTTATTGATATTTTCTTAATTATTTCATCTTTTATCTTCATATTTATAGCCATAAAAACTGCTGAAATATCATCATCAAATCTTTTTGAAATTTTATAGCATTTAAATACTGTATCTTTATGAAGAGGAATTATTATTTCTTTTAAAAATTCATTTTTTTCTAAAACTGTTTTTTTATAACTAATAAAAAAATCTTTTAATTTAATAATCCTAGTTTTTTTGCCTTCAATTATTAAAGATGTATCAAGTGAAATAAGTGCAGGTGCACTGTCCCCAATAGGTGATGCATTAGCTATATTGCCTCCTATGGTTGCGACATTCCTTATTTGTGAAGAACCATATCTCATATACATTTTTTTAATTGAAGGATAATATTTATCTAAAGTTTTAAGAGTATCATTTATCGGCGTAGCAGATCCTATTACAATATTATCATTTATTACTTTTGTGTATTTTAAATCTTTGTTGTTACCTAAATAAATAATAGAGTCTAAAGACTTTCTTTTTTTTGTTACTTCTAATGCTAAATCAGTACCTCCTGATAGAAAATTATAATTTTTTGATTGGTCTATATTTTCTTTAAGGGAATTTAAACTTGTTGGAATAAAAAATTTTTTATCTAAAAAATCAATGGTAACATCTTTATCCTTGATAGATTTTAATTTATTTATTAATTTTTTTTCATTTTTGGAAAAATGATCTGATTTTCCATACGAATACATATTTTTTGTTGCTAAATATATGGAATTATAACCAGTACATCTACATAAATTTCCTGCTAAATGCTCATCTATATTTTCTTTATTTGTTATTACATTATTTTTGAACATTGAAAACATAGACATAATAAAACCTGGGGTACAAAATCCACATTGAGAACCTCCATATTCTATCATTGACTTTTGAACTGGATGTAACTTTTGATTATCTTTTAGATCTTCTACTGTTATTAATTGTTTTCCATGAAGATTATAAATAAACATGATACATGTATTAATTGATTTATATTTAAGTTTATTGTCAACTAATTCAGCTATAACAGCTGTGCAAGCACCGCAATCCCCTGAAGCACAACCTTCTTTTGTGCCTCTAAGATTTTTTAATTCTCTTAAATAATTTAATACAGTTATATTAGGATCTATGTCTTTAATTTTAACTAATTCATTATTAAGAATAAAATTAATTTCTTTTAACATTAACTTCCCCTATAAGTTGAATAACTCCATGGCGAAACTAAAAGTGGGACGTGATAATGCTGATCTATATCATTAATACCAAATCGAATTATAACATCATCAACAAATAAAGGTTTGTTAATATTTACAAATTTTTTAAAATATTCCCCACAATAAAAAATTAACTCATATTTACCTTTATCAAATTCACTTTTATCTAGAATAGGGGAATCAGATCTTCCATCAATATTTAATTTAAAATCTCTTATTTTCTTTTTATTTTCACCTTCAATTCGATAAATAGCTCCTCTTATACCCTTACCAGGAGTCCCATTATAAACGTCCAATACATGTGTAGTTAAATAACCGTTCGACATAATTCTTAATTTATTTATACAGTATTTATATAAATATTAAACGAGGCAATAAATTTAATGGATAATCCTAGAAACTATATTGGATATGGTAAAAATGATTGTAAAATTGAATGGCCAAATAATGCTAAATTAGCAGTTCAATTTGTCTTAAATTATGAAGAAGGAGGGGAAAACTCTTTTGATAATGGAGATAAATACTCAGAAACATTTCTATCGGAGATCATTGGTGCAAAATCAATAGAGGGACGAAACATGAATATGGAATCTATTTATGAATATGGATCTAGAAGAGGTTTTTGGCGTATTTATAATTCTTTTATTGAAAGGAAGTTGCCATTAACAATATTTGGAGTTGCTTCAGCTTTAATAAAAAATAGTGAAGTTTGCTCAGCTTTAAAAGAATCAAATTTTGAAATTGCTAGCCATGGATATAGATGGATTGATTATCAACATATAGATGAAAAAATTGAAAAAGAACATATTTTAAAATGCAATGAAATCATAAAAGATATTTTTGGAACACATCCTAAAGGTTGGTATACCGGAAGAGTAAGTCCAAATACTAGAAAATTAGTAATAGAAAATACTGATATAATTTATGATAGTGATTCCTATAGCGATGATTTGCCTTATTGGGAAAATATTTCTAAAAAAAAACATTTAGTAATTCCATATACTTTAGACAATAATGATATGCGTTTTGCTACCAGCCAAGGTTTCAATAGTGGCGATCAATTTTTTCAATATTTAAAAGATTCATTTGATTGTTTATATAAAGAAGGTGATAAATTTCCTAAAATGATGAATGTTGGCTTACATTGTAGATTAATTGGAAGACCAGGAAGAATGAAATCTTTATTAAATTTTTTAGATTATATAGAAAAATTTAATGATGTATGGATTTGCAGAAGAGATGAAATAGCAAATCATTGGTATAAAAATTATCCGTAAATGAAAATACCAGATATAAATAATATGTCTTCAGATATATTTATTAATACATTTAAAAATATTTTTGAAAAAACTATTTCTATTTCTGTTTTATCTGAAAGAAAAAGACCTTTTAAAGACAAAGAACATTTAGTTGAAATTTTTTTAAAAGAATTCGAAAATTTAGATTTACATGAAAAAAAAATCATAATTAAAAATCATCCAGATTTAGGTAATAAACTTAAAATTAATAATGATTTAACTGAAATGTCTAAAAAAGAGCAAAAAAATGCTGGCCTAGATAATTGTACTCATGAAGAATATGCTTTTTTCGATAAAATGAATAATGAGTTCAAGTTAAAATTTAATATACCATTTATTTATGCAGTTAAAGGAGCTAATAAAATTTCAATTATTAATGAATTTAAAAGAAGATTAAAAAATGATAATATTGAAAATGAATTACAAGAATCTATAAACCAAGTAAAAAAAATTGCATTTTTTAGATTGAATGAAATAATTGATGAATAAAAAATACATAATAAAAAAATATGTTGATTTAGCTAATCCAATTTTAGGGACGAAAATATTAATTTGTTCAGATGAATTTTTTGCCCCTGCAAAAAGAATTCTAAATTCTTCTTCTCCAATTTTCAAAGAAAATGTTTTTGATAATCATGGTAAATGGATGGATGGATGGGAAACTCGTAGAAGAAGAGATAATGGCAATGATTTTCTTATTATTAAATTAGGCATGCCAGGCAAAATTAATTTAATTAACTTAGATACATCTTATTTTAATGGCAACCAGCCCAATGCAGCTCAAGTTGAAGGATGTTTTTCAAAAAATAATAACTTAAAGAATGTTAAATGGATTAAAATTACTAAGAAAAATAAAATTAAACCAAATTTTAATAATGTTTTTAAATCTAATTCTCTAAAGACTTTTAGTCATATACGTTTAAGTATTTTCCCAGACGGGGGAATTGCAAGAATTAAACTTTTAGGCTCAATTGATTTATCATTACAAAAATTCTCTACTAAAAAAAATATTGATTTAGCCTCTGTACTGAATGGATCAAATATAGTTGCATGTAGCGATGAACATTTTGGAAATGCTAATAATATTCTTTTACCAGGTAAATCTAAAAACATGGGAAATGGATGGGAAACAAGAAGAAGAAGAGGAAGAGGCAATGATTGGATAATTATTAATTTAGGTGTCCCAGGTAATCCAAAAGAATTTGAAATTAATACTCATTTTTTTAAAGGAAATTACCCTGATTGTTTTTCAATTCAAGCAAATATGGAAAATAAAACTCAATCCATAAAATCAATTGTAAATAAAAGTCAAAAATGGAAAACAATTATTAAAAAAACAAAATTGAAAGCCAACAGTTCATTAAAAATAAAAAATAATTACATTAAAAATATTAATTATATTAAAATAAATATATTTCCTGATGGAGGAATTTCACGTTTTAGAGCTAGAGGGAAAGTTAAATAGAATGAATTTAAAAATTAAAAAAATCACAAAAGAAAATTTTTTAAAATTTGGACAATTAATTTCTACAAAAAATATTAAATCTAAAGAAATAAATCAAAATACTACTAATTCTTTTTATGATCTTGCAAATATAGAGATTTATGGAAAAAATTTACAACCTAGAATTAATATTTTTAAAGCAAAAAAAAGATGTTTTCCATTAAGAATCAATATGCTTGAAAATCATCCTTTTAGCTCTCAAACTTTTATACCATTACAAAAAACAACTTTTATTGTTGTGGTTGCTCCAATATCAAAAATACCAGATATCAATCTAATTGAAGCGTTTATTATATCTCCTGAAGAAGGTATTAATTTTAAATCCAAAGTATGGCATTTTCCTCTAATTGCTACTGAAGACTCCAATTTCTTAACTATTGATAAAAAAGATTCTATAAATAATCTTGATATTTATGATTTTAAAAATAATGATAAAATTATTTTAGATTATGAATGAAGACTTAATAAAATTTAATAATATTACAAAAAAATTTCCAAAAGTAATTGCTAATAATAATGTTTCTTTTCAAATTAAAAAATCATCTGTCCATGCACTTTTAGGAGAAAATGGAGCTGGTAAATCTACTTTAGTTAAGGTTCTTTATGGTTTGCTTAAATCTGATCAAGGAAATATTATATATGATAATAAAGTATTAAAAATTGATTCACCATCCGAAGCAAGAAAAAAAGGAATTGGAATGGTATTCCAGCATTTTTCTTTGTTTGAATCTTTAACAGTTAGAGATAATTTAATTTTAGGTATTGAAGAAAACATATCTTTTTCTAATTTACAGCAAAAACTTGAAAATATTTCGTCTAAATATAATCTACCATTAGATCTTGATGCGCCAATTACATCGCTTTCTGCAGGAGAAAAACAAAGAGTGGAAATTGTGAGAATACTTTTACAAGATCCTCAATTATTAATAATGGATGAACCAACATCAGTTTTAACTCCCCAAGAAGTTGAAAGTCTTTTTGTTACTTTAAATTCTCTAGTAAAAGAAGGCAGAACAATTTTATATATAACTCATAAATTAGAAGAAGTTATTAACATATGTAATGATGTTACAATAATGAGAAACGGTGAAGTAATAGATTCATGTTCAACATCTGGTCAAACAGCAAAATCACTTGCAACTAAAATGTTAGGGCAAAAATTAAATGAATTAAAAACAGATTATTCTCATATAAAAAATTCGGTAAGTTTTATTGCAAAGAATGTTACATGTACTTTTAATGATCCATTTTTTACTGATTTAAAAGATATATCTTTTAAAGTAAATGAAGGTGAAATTTTTGGAATAGCAGGTGTTGCAGGAAATGGACAATCTGAATTAATGGATATCTTAGTAGGAGAAAATACTCAAATTGATAATGGCGAAATTATTTTTAATAATCAAAATATTGAATCTTTTAATCCCCAAAAAAGAAGAGACTTATCTATAGCATTTGTACCTGAAAACAGATTAGGCCATAGTGCTGTTCCTGAATTGACTCTTTCAGAAAATATTTTGTTAAGTCAATTTCCCAATAATGGCTTTTCAAAGCAAGGAATTTTAAACAATAATTTAATTGAAGAACATGCAAAAAGAGTAATTAAAAATTTTAATGTTGTTACTTCAGGATCAGATGCAAAAGCTTCAAGTTTATCAGGTGGTAATTTACAAAAATTTGTAATTGGAAGAGAAATATCATCACAACCTAAACTTCTAATTATATCTCATCCAACATGGGGAATAGATGCAGGAGCTGAATATTCAATAAGAGAATCATTAATTGAACTTTCAAAAAATGGAACTTCTATAATTGTACTATCTCAAGATTTAGATGAACTAATTGAAATTACACATAGAATTTCAGTTATTTTTGAGGGCAAATTATCTGAACCATTAAATACTAAAGAAGTTGACATATCAAAACTAGGC
>MDTG01271421.1_pt1 | contig 10639 bp, 10 predicted proteins | sample 811421 | NCBI WGS metagenome assembly MDTG01 (sample SAMN05326645, study PRJNA326480) | marine metagenome | isolation source: seawater | place: Pacific Ocean: South East | collected 2011
GTTCAAACTGTTGAAAAAATATTAAAAAATAGTGAAGGGACTAAAAATGTATCTGTAAATCTTTTAACTGAAAGTGCATATTTTGACATAAAGAATAAGAATCTAAATATTGATGAGATATTAGAAAATTTATCTGATAATGGTTTCCCTTCAAAAATTTATACCGACGACTTCTCAGAGAAAATTAATAAAGCAGAATTGGAGAAAAAAGAAAAATGGATTAAAAAGTGGAAAAAACTTAATTTTGCATTCATACTTTTATTTTTTTCAGTAATAGGACATCTAGCAGAAGGAGGATTCATAAATTCATCATTACTCGGTAATATTTTTTTTCATGCATCAATAGCAACTACAGCACTTATTTTCCCAGGCAGACCAATAATTATTAAAGGATTTAAATCATTTTTAAAAAACAGACCTGATATGGATACATTGGTTGCTCTAGGTGTAACTAGTGCTTATTTAACAAGCATTTTATCTTTGATATTTCCAGAAAGTGGTTTCCCTTGTTTCTTTAATGAACCTGTCATGTTGTTAGGATTTATATTACTTGGTCGTTTCTTAGAGGATAGAGCAAAATATGAAACAGGCTCTTCAATTGGAGAATTGTTAGATTTACAACCTGACAATACGCTTGTTTTTGATGACAATGATCAAGTTAAGGAAGTAAGAGTTAATACCTTAAGGCAAGGAGATGAAATCCAAGTGCTTGCTGGAGACAGAATACCTGCAGATTGTATTGTCATCAAAGGGAGCTCCCTCATTGATGTCTCTCACATTACCGGAGAATCAAAACCAATAGAGGCATCTAAAGGAAGTAATTTGTTAAATGGATCACTCAATTTAAATTCAACTTTACGATTAAAAGTAATGAAGGTTGGATCAGAGACATCATTAGCCAAACTCGTAAATCTAATTGAATCTGTTCAATCTAAAAAACCATCTATTCAAAGATTAGCAGACCTCATAGCAGGAAAATTTACTTATTTTGTACTCTTTATATCAATAAGTACTTTAATTTTTTGGTGGAAAATAGCTTTTAGATTATGGCCCGATTTACTTTCGACTCATAATAGTCATTTAGCTCTGCAGGCAAATCATTCCTTACATTCCACTTTAGGGAGCAATGCAGATAGTCCTCTCACACTTGCTATACAACTCTCAATTGCTGTTTTAGTCATTGCCTGTCCTTGTGCATTAGGATTGGCTACACCAACTGTAATTACGGTAGCTTCTGGCAAAGCTGCAAAAAAGGGAGTTTTATTTAAAGGTGGGGATAAGATAGAGACCGCATCAAAAATTGATTCTATTATTTTTGATAAAACTGGTACCCTTACAAAAGGCTTACTTTTTGTTGCTGGTTACATAGGAAGCGAGGATAATGATTTTCTTTTACAAATTTCTGCAAGCCTTGAAAGTGAAAGTCGTCATCCAATAGCAAATGCTCTTATTGAAGAATCTAAGAACAGAAATCTAAATTTATTCCCAATTCAAAATATAAATACTGAATCTGGTAGAGGAATCTCAGGTGAATTAAAATCTATAAATGGAGAAGTAAAAGTAGGTAATCTTCAATGGTTAGAAGCCAATAATATTGAAATAACTTCAAAAACAAAAAGCTTAATCACTTCAAAAGAAATGAAAAAATATACAATAATAGGTGTTAGTGTTGCTCAAAATCTTCTTGGCTGTATTTTATTAGGAGATTCAATAAGAGATGATGCTAAATCTTCAATTAAAAAACTACAGGATAATAATTTTCAAATTTACATTTTTAGTGGAGATAGGAAAGAAACGGTAATAGATCTATGCGAATCGCTTAATTGTGATCAGACTAATGTTAAATGGGGTCTCTTGCCAGAAGATAAATTAAAAAATATTGAACAATTAAAAAATAAACATAATGTAGCAATGGTTGGTGATGGTATTAATGATGCACCAGCTTTAGCAGCATCAAATCTTGGCATCGCTGTTGGTTCAGGAACGCAAATTGCGAAAGCCAATGCAGATCTAGTCTTAATGGGAAATAAACTTAATGGGCTCATAGAAGCCCTAAGAATTTCAAAATTAACTATAAAAAAAATTAAACAAAATCTATCTTGGGCTTTTGGTTACAACCTAGTTGCGATTCCTCTCGCAGCAGGTGTGTTATATCCAAAATTTGGTATTCTTCTTTCGCCATCAATCGCAGCATTATTAATGGCCATTAGCTCAATAACTGTTGTCTTAAATGCATTATCACTAGATTAAATGAAGGGCAAATTCATAGTTATTGAAGGCATAGACGGTTGCGGGAAAACAACACAGATCAATGAGATTTATAAATGGTTACCAAGAAGTGGTCTTATGAAGAACAACTCAACCGTCATTAAAACTAGAGAACCTGGAGGAAGCTTATTAGGAAAAGAAATTAGGAAAATGATATTAGATAATAATAAAGATAATCCTCCATCAAATCTCACTGAACTACTTTTATATGCTGCAGATAGAGCGGAACATATTTCAAAAATAATTTCACCCTCTTTACAAAAAGGGAACTGGGTTTTAAGTGATAGATTTACTGGCTCAACGCTTGCTTATCAAGGTTATGGAAGAGAAATTAATGTTGATGTTATCAAGAAATTAGAAAATATTGTATGTAATGGTCTAAAACCTGATATTACAATTTTTTTAGAAATTACACCTAAGGAGAGTTTAAATAGAAGAAAAAATAAGATCCCTGACAGAATTGAAGCTGAAGGCATTAATTTTTTAAAGAAAGTCAACGATGGATTTAAATTAATTGCTTCAGAGAATAATTGGGAAATAATTCAAGCTTCAGCAGATATAAACTCTATATCAAGGAAGATTCAAAGTGCTTTAAGTAAAAAATTCTCGTAAAGATAATGAAGCAAATACAAAGTAATAAATTATTTTGCGGAACTTTTTTTAAAGAAAAACTTTTAAAAATATTAGAGGAGAATTCCATTTCAAATGCATATATTTTCTATGGCCCAAAAAATATTGGAAAAAAAGAATATGCGTTGAAATTTATTTCAGAATTTATAAAAAGAAATAATTCAGATTTTAAAGCTTATGAAAAAATAAAGCAGAATAATTATCCTGATTATTTGATAATTGAACCAACCTATCTTATTAAGGGACAAATAACAAATCAATCAGAAATAAATATTCAAACTAAGAAAAAAAATAAACCTTTAATAAGAATAGAGCAGATTCGTAAAATCAAAGATTTTCTGAGTAAAAAATCCTTAGAATCTGAGAAGAAATTCATATTAATAAATGATGCACATCTTTTCAATGAATCTTCCTCGAATTGCTTACTTAAAACTTTAGAAGAGCCCACAAATGCAGTTTTTATTTTATTAACCTCAAAATTAAATTTATTACTTGATACAATTATTTCCAGATGTCAAATAATAAGATTTAAACCATATTCAAATAAGGAATTAAGATACTTTTATGAAAATTCAAAAGATCTTTGTGATAAATCAATTATAGAGAATAAGAATATAGAGACTTTAATTTCTATATCCAATGGATCACCAGGGCAATTAATGGATAACTTAGCTTTGTGGAAAAATATTCATATAGATATAAAAAAAGCCTTTACTTTTCCTCTGAAAAAATTTGTAGATATTTTAGATTTAGCAAGAATTGTATCAAATGAATTAACTATGAATGAACAAGAATTACTCATAGATTATATTCAAAGAAGTTGGTGGGATAGATCAAAAAGTCCTAAGATCGCAGAAATACTAGAAGAAATAAAGATAAATTTAAAAGCAAATGTGCAATCGCGATTAGCTTGGGAAGTAGGACTAATTAAAATAAAGTTATTAGACTAATAGTTTATGTATTTATTAGATTTGATGTTCTTGAGTTTAAGAATTCTTCTCTAGCCGAGTCAACTTGATTACCAGTTGGAAGTTCTAGGCAATAGCCAGCTCCATAAACTGTTTTAATGAATCTAGGCTTTCTTGGATCAGGCTCTAACTTCGTCCTAAGGTGGCGTACATGGACTCTTATTGTCTCTATATCATCATCTGGTTCATATCCCCAAACTTCTTTCAATATTAAAGAGGGAGAAACTGTTTGACCATGTCTTTGAAGCAAACAGTGTAATAATTCAAATTCTAGGTGAGTTAGTCTTACAGGTGAATCAAACCAAATAACCTCAAATCTTTCGGGAACTAGGGTAAGAGGGCCAAAATTAAGTATTTCTTGTTGATTAGTAGAATTAAGAGCGACCCTATTCGTCCTTCTTAAAAGTGCTTTGATACGCACATGTAATTCTTCTAAATCAAATGGCTTAGTTATGTAGTCATCAGCGCCTGAATTAAAACCCGTGACTTTATCCTTTAAACCACCTAAGGCTGTGATCATTAATATTGGAATACTAGATGTTCTTTCATCTCTCCTTAGTCTTTGACATAAAGTAAGACCATCTACATTAGGGAGCATTAAATCAAGAAGTATGATATCAGGAGAATATTGCAAAGCGAGAGCTTGACCTTTAATTCCATCATCAGATTTAAGTACATCGAAACCAGAGTGTTCAAGGTGTCCTGCGACCAAATCTCTCATGTCACGATCATCTTCAATTAAGAGGATTGTAGTTTTCATATACCAGTCAAAGATTAAATTTTTAATATTCTCTCAATTATTTTTACTTATTGCAGAAATAGCCTAAAATCCTTGCTTAGCTAAAAAACAATTAAAACTCAATTATATCAACACTTTGAGCGCATTAAGCAAAATTTGCAAGAGAGATAACTTTATAAATTCTTTTGTTTTTTTTAATTATTGCTTAATAATATACAATATTTTATATATTAGTTGGCTTAATTTTAGTAATAATAAAATATAATTACGCAACAATATTGAGGACCTAGTTAAAAAGCAAGATTGTATATTTTTTGAAGGAAACTAAGTTTCATTTTTATTAGATAGCAATTTATGTTATAAAAAATATAAATTTAATCACTAAATGGCCAAAAAGAAATTTGATCATAAAACTTTAACTAAAAAACAGCTTGAATTTATAAAAGATTCATATATTGATCAAAAAGTTAAAAGTATGAATAATGATGAGTTAAAAAATTTCGCTACAGAAAATATATCACTTCAAATTAAAAGTACTATTGGAGATGAGGAAGAGGTAGAAGCGTGGGATGAAATGGAAAGTTTTTTTAAAGATGATTTTGAAAACATTATCAAGACCGCACAATTACAGTTTCAATCCGAAAAAGAATTGGACTTAAATGCAATTGGAGCTTCCAAAAAAGAAATTATCTCAGACTCATCAACGAACGAAGATTCTAGAAAAATTGATATGTGGGAAGATTAAATTAATTTTTTTCAAAATAAAAAAAGGACCCTTAGGGTCCTTTAAAAGTGATTATTTCAAGTGTATCCATGTTTCCACTGAAATAAAAACTCACTCCTTCACACATATACATTATAGTCCAAATTTACGTATTACGCGAATTTAATATAGTTATCTGCTTCAAGCGATTGTTTAGCTGTAAATATTTTTCATTTACATGCAATTTTCAAAAAGTAGATTATTTATTTAACCACTGAAGTCATAAATGCTAAAAAGGTTATTTAAAAAAATAAAATAAAATCTATTGAAATAAATTAATCTTCAGAATGTTAAAGTTTCCACTACTCTAATTTATATTCATTTACTAGTATATCTTTAATTAGTCCTAAATCAGATGAAAACAAACCATATACATCTGATTCTCCAGTCTCAAGTGAATATTCAAAGACTTTCATTGTAGCTTGATATATTTGTTCTTTTGATGCTCCAATATCATCAATACCACCTTCCCCATAGAAAGAAAAAACATATTCTTGGAATTCCTTTATATTTTCTTCTAAAGCTGCAGAATTAAATTGCATAATAAATCTTCAACATTCCTATTAAAGTTACTAAAGTAAATTAAAATTTATGATTAAAAAAAACTAAATACAAACTTTTGTATAATATTTTTTAGGTTAATATAAGTTATGAACAAAAGATAATATTGGTTAAGGAAGTTGAAAGTAAGAAAGTATACAGTGATTTTATGAAAGCAAGATTAAGTTATATTTATAAAAGAATAATTCAAAAAAATTAAAAATCCTATTATTTTAATTGGTGGTTTTCTAATCACAGAAGAAGCTTATAAAGAGATGAGAGAAACAATTAGTGGTTTTTTTAAAAGAGAGATATACTTTGTAAACATCACCAGAAATGATTGGTTGAGAACTAATTCATTGAGTGGTTGGAGCAATATCCTTGATAAGATAGAAGAAAAAGCATCTAATATTGTCAACAGAGAAAGAGGAAAGAAAATAGATTTAATTGGTCACAGCTCTGGAGGTGTAATTCTAAGACTCTTTCTCTCGAATGAGATTTTCAACAACAAAGTTTATAATGGTCAAATTTTCACCTCAAACTTAATAACTTTAGGCAGTCCTCATCAAGCTTTAAGGGCTACAAATCTTAGAAAATTTGTTGATCAACAATATCCTGGCAATTTTTTTAAAAATGTAAACTATATCTCTATTGGTGGCCAAATAAAAATTAATTCTAATGAAACATCATTAATTACAAAAATTTTTGCAAAAAGATTTTATAAATCAATTTCTGGCAATCCATGTGAAGATGGCGATGGTTTAGTACCTTTATCTTCATCCTTACTAAAAGGTTCTCAAAAAATTGTTATTCCTAATTCCGCTCATAGCGGTTTCTTTGGGAAAAATTGGTATGGTACATCATCAACTACGAAAGATTGGTTCTCAAGAATTATTTGGCGATAAATTAATCATATTTTCTAATCACTAAAATGTTCTTTTAACTATGGTTTTAATAACATTTAATAGTGTAGTCAATACTGTGCTAAATACTAATTCTTAAGATTCATATAAAACCTTCAATATAATCCATATATAGTTGATTTTTATTAATTAAATTTGTTCTATAAACCTTGTATTTTAAACATCAATAAATATCAATAAATAATTTTTTGAAAAGAAATATTAGCAAGGATACTTATGAACGACATCATCAATAAATATTTAATCTATCTTTAAACCAATAAATACTTGATGCTTGATAAACCTTAAAGACTTTCAAGCAAGTGAAACTAATAATATAAAGTTTTCTAATCTTGATATGGAAACAAATTTCTTAAATAAGAAATGATCTATTTGGGAAAGCAAAGATACTGAACAAAACTGAATTTATTTGGATTGAATTGTGCTTAATTAGTACTTATTTAAGAGTTATTATTTTTATAGAGTATTTTTCTAATAGAAAAATCGAAACTCTTACTTATGATTAGAATCGGATGTCAGATAATAAATAATAACCTTACTCAAGAGAAAACTTATTAGCGTGAGTCAACAACACTGAAGGAAAAGCACATCACTAAGAAGAGTGTTTCTATTTTCATATAAAAAATCTCAAAATATGGCATTTATTATAGTTACTAAAATCGTCCAGTCTAATTTGATGCTGATCCTCATCCAAAAGTGATTTTAAAAACTAATAAATTATTTATTAATAATTTATAAACAAAAAATTTTCTTGAGTTATTGTAAAAATAAATAATTGCTAAAAATAGTTTTAAAACTAATGATTGATATCAAAAGGAATAGTAAGAAAGAGCCCATAAAAGCAACTGGAATGAGAGTAAAATCATCCTCATGTTATTCCCCTAATCAAAAAGAAGATTTCAAAATTAGTAGAGGAAAATTTAATAACTTCTTATCGTGCCAGAGGTGTTTTTATCTTGATAGAGTTAAAGGACTCGACGCACCTAGTACTCCAGGTTGGAGTTTAAATGAAACAACAGATATACTTTTAAAGAAAGAATTTGATTTTTGTAGACAGCGGCAAATACCTCATAGAATATTTATTGAAAACAAATTAACCAACTTAGTCCCTTTTGATCACCCCGATATTGATGCCTGGCGCGATTCACTACATAAAGGTTTAAAAATTAGGTACAAAAATTCTAATATTATTCTGACTGGTGGGATTGATGATGTTTGGCAAGATAAAAACACGAAAAAATTAATTATTGTAGATTACAAATCTCAAGCAAAACTTGGCAGATTAGATAAAAAAGACTATTTAAAAGATCCTTATCATGAGGGATATAAAATACAGATGGATTTTTATGCATATCTGCTCTCAAGGATGGGTTTCAATATTGATAAAATATCATTTTTCTTAGTTTGTAATGCTAAAAGGGATGCTGATTTATTTAATAAAAAAATGGAATTTGATGAATTTTTAATTCCATATCATTGGGAAACCAATTGGATTGAAAGAAAAATAGATGAAATGATATCTTTAATTAATAAAGATCAAATACCAGAAGCAAATCCATCATGCAAAAATTGTGCATATGCAGAACAGTATGCAAAATCAATTTATAAAGAAATAGATAATGAAATCATAGAATTACAAGGAAATCTTTTTAATTATTAACGCTTTATAATGTTTGATATTTTTATTAATAAATGCAATATTTTGAGTATAATGTTGAAAATTAGAACTAACTTTTAAATAAATTATTTACTTGTTATTTTAAAAATTTTTATCTCCATAAAATGAATCTACCTATAAATCAGCAAAGTGTTCTTATTACTGGAGCAGGAAGGGGTTTAGGTTCAGAGATCGCAAAATCTTTTTATCGTGAAGGGGCAAAGGTTCTAATAAACTTTAGAAAATCTTATGAGAGCGCAAAGAAATTAAAGAACAGTCTTGGAGAAAATGCAATCTTAATTAAGGGAGATATAAGAAATAAAGAAGAAGTTGTAAGAATGCAAGATCATTTATCGGAGAAAGGAATAGAAATTAATACTATTGTTCATAATGCAATTAATGACTATAAATTCAATGGCGATCAAAGAAAAAGAATTAATGAAATAAATTGGCAAGATTTTCAAAATCAAATTGACACCAGTCAAAAAGGATTCTTAAATCTAATCAAAGTTTTCTCACCATTTATGAAAAATAAATCTTTTGGAAGAATAATATCAGTAGGTACTAATTTATTTCAAAATCCTGTTGTTCCATATCATGACTATACCTGTGCCAAGGCTGGTTTGTTATCAATTACAAGGACTGCTGCCATGGAACTAGGTGAATTCAACATAACAGTTAATATGATTTCAGGTGGTTTGTTAAAACTAACAGATGCGAGCGAGGGGACCCCGGAAGAAGTATTTGATTATATTAAAAGTATTACTCCTTTAAGAAAAGTTACTACAACAAAAGATTTCTCTGATGCGGTATTGTTTTTTGCATCTCCTTGGTCAAGAGCGGTAACAGGACAGAACTTAATTGTAGATGGAGGTCTAGTACTAAATTGATAAAACCAACCGAAATTTCAATTAAAACTCTGCAAATTTTTTTGATACGTTAACTGATTAAATATTACAATTACAAATTAGTTATTATTTTATAAAAAGTAATTTATTTATTTAGAAAATATTATTTATCTAAATCGACTCCTTATTATTTATGGCAAAGAAAATTCCACCCCACATAGTCTTAAATTCAAGCAAGGAAGTCATATTCTATATTTCTAATAAAAGTCAAATTAAAATTGACAAAGATTTATGGTTGCAAAAACTAGAATTACATAACTATAAAGTAATGATAATTAATAGCGAATGTATTTTTAATAGACTCAAAGAAAATAATTATTGCGACATTAAACAAAGATATAAAAAGTAAAAATATATTAATGATTAATAAAGGTTCGGCAGGAAATATTAATGCAAAAAGAAAATTATTTATTTCAGGCTGTGGATGGTTTATTGGAAAAATTTCATTGAGTTATATCTGTAGACATGCTTGTACTAGTGGGATTTTGGATGAAAAAGATTTTGAGTTTGAGGAAGATAAATTAAAAGACCAAAAGCAATATTTAAGCTTTTCAAATTCTCTAAATTTAATTTTGAAGAACTTAAATACTGAGGAAAAAGAGTATTATGAATTTAAAAATTTGAAAAAATTAGGAATTTATAGAGGTAAATTAAATCCCGAAGATTTAATTTTGGCAAATTCTTTTGAGAGAACCAAAAAATTTACTATTAATCACTGGGAAACTGATGATGAAGAATATTATTTAGAATTTCAAGATTCTTGGAAAGGGGTATATGGTGAATTCACTTTCCACAAAGGTGAGATATTTGATTTTGAGAAGTTTGAATTTAATATTGAGAAATTAGATACTGGCTTTCATTTTTATGAATGGGTATGTCAAGTTGGCTATTTAGGTAAGTCAAGAGAAGAAGGGAAGATAAATAAGGGTATAAGAAAAAAAAAGCTAAGAATTGAAAATTAGTTTCAAAAAAATATAAATTTATTTGACTAAAAAGATGATTTGAATTAAATATTTAAGTTTGTTTATCAACTAAATTGTGCTTTAAATAATAAAAACTCTTTTGAAAATTATTTCTTGAGAATGTTATTCAAATAATCATCATTATTACAATAATCAAGTTGGCTTATAAGTTGACCTTCAGCTTAAAAATACGGAGAGGGAGGGATTCGAACCCTCGACAAAAGTTACCTCCTGTAACTCCTTAGCAGGGAGCCGCTTTCAACCACTCAGCCACCTCTCCA
>MDTG01434024.1_pt1 | contig 10639 bp, 8 predicted proteins | sample 811421 | NCBI WGS metagenome assembly MDTG01 (sample SAMN05326645, study PRJNA326480) | marine metagenome | isolation source: seawater | place: Pacific Ocean: South East | collected 2011
GCCCTCAATTAACCCAAACAATGATGTCGCCGGCAGAGTAAATGATGATGGTATCGCATTTGATTGGAGGTTTGAGACTTACAACAACACTAATTTTTTGAAGGAAGATTTGTGGCCGTTCAATAAAGCCTCAGGTGGAAATATTGCGTTTTCAAGAGAACTTCTAGAGCGTGCAGGCTTAGTTGATGAAGCGTTTCAAGCATGGGGATGCGAAGATGGCGAGCACGGTTACAGACTTTATAATGAGGGGGCGTATTTTATTCCCATGCTCGATATTATTTGTCTTCATCAAGAACCAGTAAATGAGCATGGTGAAGAAAAATTTGATGATGGGGAAAGCTTTAGATCAAAAGGGCACAAAATAACTAAGCAAATACTAGAATCCAAATGTCCAGCACCTTATGCGCGAAAGTTTATCGAAGGTAGGCTATACGAGGTCCCCAAAGTATCTATATATATACCAGTATACAATGGCGAAAAGTATATAGTCTCTGCTGTAGAAAGTTGTTTATCTCAAAGCTATACGGACATAGAGGTAGTTATTTGCAATGACGGATCAACTGATAATACTCTGAATTTGCTAAAAGAAAAATATACAGGACACCCTCGAGTACATTTATTTTCCAAGCAAAATGGAGGTATCGGAAGCGCAACGAATTACGCAATTTCTAAATGCAATGGAATGTATATTGCGCAACTGGATGCTGATGATAGATTGAAACCAAATGCAGTCGCCGAGTGTGTGCAAGTTTTAGACTACCAAAATGTTGACGGTGTTTATACTGATTGTGAATATATTGACGATCGAGGTGAATATGTAAGAGATGGATGGTGTGGAGGGCAGTTTGATAGAATGTGGATGGCAACCTCTATGATAGCAACTCATTTTAGAATGTTTAGGCGCCGGATAATCGCTAGAATTCCATCGGTCAATGAAGATATTGCCAATGCTGTTGACTTAGATTTATGGCTTAAGATAAATGAAAGAGCTCACATTACACATATCCATAAAAAGCTATATCAATACCGTTGGCATGGGCAAAATACTTCGATTGCCAAGAGAAAGTTGCAGGAAAAAAATCATGTTATTGTTGTAAATGATAGTTTCAGACGTTTAGGTCTAAGTGATACTTGGAAGATAACTTCTGCAGGGAATAAACTAAACCCGCGTGAGTTGATCGTTCGAGAGTCTTCTACTGAGTGTGAGGTAAACAAGCTCGTAGTTCTTATACCGTCATGTAAAAAATACGCATATAAAGCGGACGCTATAAGAAAAACATGGGCGAATAAGCTTTCTTCGCTGGGGGCTAGCATTTGGTTCCTTTACGGTGATCCTGAAGCTTCTTACGCATACACTTCATCTGATTGCCTGTTTGTACCGTGTCGAGACGATTATGAATCCCTATTGTTAAAGTTAACTCTTGGCTACGAGTACGTACACAAGCATTTTAATTTTAGATTTCTCTTAAAGATTGATGATGATTGTATTCTAAATGTCCCCAAATTCAGAAGCCTTTTGAAAGAGCAAGCAGTATGTGAACAGTATTTGGGAATGGCCGTTCACAAAAAAGGTGTCAAAATGAACAACAAATGGCATTACGGAAAATGCAGTACTCCAGACTTTGACAAGCCATATAAAGACAATGTTGCCCCTGTGACTTACGCCAAAGGTGGTTATAGCTATATTCTTCGCAAAGACGCCCTGACGCCGATAATTAGAAAGTTGGGTGTCTTCAAATCCGAAATACAAGACTCGGTTTATTCTTATGAAGATGTGAGGGTTGGTGAAGTGTTAGCTGAGGCCGGTATTTTTGTACGAGAATTGGATGTTAAGTTGAATGACGCAAAAAGCTTGAATCCGGATGACAGTATTGAAGACTCATTACTCATATTTGATGTTTCAGATGAATCATGTTTCTACAATATTAGTTTTGAAAACAAAATGGAAAAAGCACAATGAAGAAAATATTTCTCGCCGAGAACATTTCATCTGTCTTCAAAGGGTTTACGAGTAACTTTTTATCAAGCGAAATTAAATTTGTAGATGATTTGGAAAATGCAGATGTAGTGGCTGTATCAACTCCTGATTCACTCGTTAAGTATGATGAAATTTTAGATAAAAAAATTCCCATAGTCTTTTGGACAAATGAGCCAAGGTTTTGCAGTGACTCACGAAAATGCTATGAATCTGATGGAAGAACTATATTAAATTTTAACTGCTTTACTGATGATGTACTTGTGGACTGTTTTCAGTATTTGTGGGTGGGCTCGTATAAAAGTCTTTCTTCTTTTACCCAAGATAAACTTATCAAAAAAAGTAGTTCTAAATTAGTTTGTTGTTTAGCTTCTCAGCATGGTGACGGCCACGGATTTTACTTTAAAAACCTTGATATCGACTTATATCAAAAACGCAGAAGGCTGGCTTTGGCGCTACATGACAGTAACCTTTGTGATATTGTCGGAAGCGGCTGGCCTGAGGGAGTCGCAATGAACTTTAGCAATGAAGGCAGGGGTTCTCGGGGGTGGAGTGACTGGGAACTCGAAAAACTTAATTTTATTAGTCATTATAAATTCAACTTGGCTTTCGAAAACACTAATATAGAAAACTATGTTACTGAGAAGTTCTGGCATCCGATAATGGCTGGAACTTTACCCATTTACTATTCTGGTAGTACAAACATTTATAAATATATTCCATCTGACAGTTTCGTAGACTATAGCCTATTCAATGATCCTCAAGAGTTTATGTGTTTTTTGAAAGAGATGACGGATGACGAATATAAGGCAAGATTAAACAAGCTTATTGAGCGTTATAACGAATTCATGTCTGATTCTAGTTATCTGAGACGCAATAGGGAAAAGGTAGCGCGAGGCTTTGAAGCGCGCTTTTTGTCTTTTTTTAATGATTGGCCTGAAAGCAAAAGAGTTTTTTAGTCATTCATAACGAATCAATTAATCATTTAAGAAATCAAAGTATGAAAAAAGCACTTATTACCGGTGTAACCGGCCAGGATGGCTCTTATTTAGCCGAATTTTTATTAGAGAAAGGATATGAAGTACACGGTATTAAGCGTCGTGCTTCATTGTTTAACACAGAACGTGTTGATCATATTTATGAAGATCCACATGTAGAAAACGCTAACTTCATTTTGCACTATGGTGATTTGACGGATTCTTCAAATCTTATCCGTATTATGCAAGAAGTGCAGCCAGACGAGGTTTACAACCTAGGCGCGCAGTCTCACGTAGCGGTATCTTTCGAAGCACCTGAATATACAGCTGATGTAGATGCTATGGGCACACTACGTTTGTTAGAAGCTATCCGTTTTTTGGGCCTTGAAAAGAAAACTAAGTTCTACCAAGCGTCTACTTCAGAGCTTTACGGAGAGGTTCAAGAAATTCCGCAAAAAGAAACCACACCGTTTCACCCACGCTCACCTTATGCAGTAGCTAAAATGTACGCGTATTGGATTGCGGTTAACTATCGCGAGTCCTACGGCATTTATGCATGTAACGGAATTTTGTTTAATCATGAATCGCCACGTCGTGGCGAAACTTTTGTTACTCGTAAAATAACACGTGGTATCGCCAATATTGCTCAAGGTTTAGAGTCTAAGCTTTACCTAGGCAACATGGATGCGCTTCGTGATTGGGGTCACGCAAAAGATTATGTACGTATGCAATGGATGATGTTGCAACAAGATAAACCTGAAGATTTTGTTATTGCCACAGGCAAGCAAATTTCGGTTCGTGAATTTGTACGTATGTCAGCAAAAGAAGCGGGTATTACTGTTGAATTCAGCGGCGAAGGTGTAAAGGAAGTAGCAACGGTAACAGCTGTAGATAACGAAACTGCACCGGGTGTGAAAGTAGGTGATGTTATTGTTGAAGTTGACCCGCGTTACTTCCGCCCTGCCGAAGTAGAAACACTGCTGGGCGACCCGACTAAGGCAAAAGAGAAGCTTGGATGGGTACCAGAAATTACGGTAGAAGAGATGTGTGCCGAAATGGTGGCTCACGACCTTGGCAAAGCTAAACAGCATGCGTTGCTTAAGCAGCATGGCTATTCTGTAGCAGTTGCTAAAGAGTAATATTGTTAGCAAGTTTTTTACGTAAAAGCCTCATAAGAGGCTTTTTCTAGTTTAGGAAATAGTAATGAAAACTGTATTTGTTGCAGGTCACCGAGGAATGGTGGGCGCTGCCATTGTCAAGCAATTAGAAAATCGTGAAAACATCACGATTATCACGCGAACACGTTCCGAGTTAGATTTAACCAATCAATCTGCGGTCGCAGGCTTTTTTGCTGAAAATAGTATTGATGAAGTGTATTTAGCCGCAGCTAAAGTTGGTGGAATACACGCTAATAACACTTATCCAGCAGAGTTTATCTACGAAAACCTCATGATAGAAACCAATATAGTGCATGCTGCTCATGCTAATGATGTGCAAAAGCTTTTATTCTTAGGCTCTAGCTGTATTTATCCAAAGCTTGCCGAGCAGCCGATGATCGAAAATGCATTGTTAACGGGTACGCTTGAAGAAACAAATGAACCCTACGCTATTGCAAAAATTGCAGGTATTAAGTTGTGTGAAAGTTACAACCGCCAGTATGGACGCGACTACCGATCGGTAATGCCTACAAACTTGTATGGCCCTAACGATAACTTTCACCCAGAAAATTCGCACGTTATACCTGCATTGTTACGCCGTTTTTACGAAGCAGCACAGCGCGGCGATAGCGAAGTAGTCGCCTGGGGCAGCGGAACACCTATGCGCGAGTTTTTGCATGTAGATGATATGGCAGCAGCGAGTGTACACGTAATGGAGCTTGATAATGAAACATATCAAGCCAACACCCAGCCTATGCTTAGCCACATCAATGTTGGCACAGGTGAAGACTGTACTATTCGCGAGTTGGTAGAAACGGTTGCTAAGGTAACTGGCTTTAGTGGCGAAATCAGATGGGATACAAGCAAGCCTGATGGTACGCCTAGAAAACTGATGGACGTGTCGCGACTTCGAGCGTTAGGCTGGAAGCATACCTACAACCTTGAAAGTGGCCTAAAGCATGCATTTAACTGGTTTTTAGCAAACCAAGATAACTTTAGAGGGTAAATTTATTACCTTAAAAAACGCACCGGGCTTGCCCGGTGTTTTTATATTTGGAATATGATATGGCGTTTCTTGAAAAAGATACCTTCACTACAATTATTGATTGCACCCCACTGATATCTATCGACCTCTTGATAGAAGATAAACATGGCCAGATTTTACTAGGTTACAGAAATAACCGCCCTGCTCAAGGATATTGGTTTGTACCTGGTGGCCGTATTTTAAAAGACGAAAGAATGGACGACGCGTTCAAACGTTTAACTGTAGCTGAGTTAGGTCGAGAGTTCACTCGCGGCCAAGCCGAGTTTTTAGGGCCGTATGAACATTTTTACGAAGACTTTGTGTTTGGCGAGGGAGTTTCCACCCATTATGTTGTACTAGGTTACAAGATAATTTGTGACATCGATATAAATACACTTCCTAATGCTCAGCATGGAAAATATAAATGGTTTACCAAGCAAGAAATGTTAAGCAGCGACACCGTTCACAAGCACAGTAAATGGTACATTGAATAACATATTAATGAACCGTTTTTTCTTTTGATGTAACATTACGACATACATGGAATGGACGTAAAAATACATGAAAAGAAAATTAAAAAACTTAGTAAAGCGCTTACTCGGTAAGGGCGAGCTGAATTACCACATTGATACAGTATCAAGCGATGTAGTGGCCGGTTGGGCACTAAATTCTGCTAATCCGTCAGCGCCATGTGAAGTGGTGCTTAAAACGGGCGACAAAGTGCTTGCGAAAACTAAAGCAGCTACCTTGCGTGAAGACCTCGTTGCCGCTGGCATTGGTAACGGTTGTCATGGGTTTACACTGCAACTCGATATGTTGCCATTTTCAGCAGAAGCGCGCGAGGCGCATGTTTATATAAACGGAAAGCGTGTTACAGCTCAGCCTGTATCGCTTAAAAGTAGCTTTACAGATGTGTTGGGTGAGTTTTCTGTTGAGGTGGAACGAAGAATGGATGCGCTACTTGCTATTCAAAATGAGCGAATGCAAAGAGAATTCGACTATATCAAAAAGCAGTTAGAGTCAGGGAAGTAATGATAGACGTACCACCACAGGTAGTGGTGTTTTGCCCACTGCCGCCTAAGCCTAATGGCATAGCTGATTATTTCGCAGAGCAAATCCCCTATTTTTCCAGAACAACAAAGGTTACGGTTGTTGTGGAAAATACGCACCCAACGCCTAAAGGAATAGCAGCCAATGTAACGGTATTACATTTAGAAGAATATATGTGGCAGCAGCACAAGTATGCGAGTGTTCCGCACATATATCACGTAGGTAATAACCCTGACACACAATATATGCTTCCTGTGCTGCTTTCAAAGCCAGGCCTTGTGGTGGTACATGACCTAAATCTTCATTATCTCATCGACCTAACTAATTTATCGCAAGGCGATAAAAATGGGTACACCTTAGCGCTTCAGAATAACTACGGTGAAGCGGGCGTTGTTATTGGGCAGCAGCTGTCAAAGTTTGGCTGGAAAGGCAAGTTCATGCCTCATGAGCTAATGATGAACGCTAGCATTATAAGTGCTGCCGAACGTATTTTAGTGCATTCGAAGTATTCTGCTGACAAGATAGCTGCACTAGGGCATAAACATGTAAAAATCGTGCCTCATCATTTTTCGCCTGCAGCGCGCCATTATCAGCCGAAGCTAAAAATGCAGTACCGAGGCGAGCTAGGCCTAGCAGGTAATAAGCCTGTAATTACTTCAATGGGCTTTATTGCGAAGGCAAAGCAGATAAAAGCCGTATTGGCGGCGCTCTCGGATTTAAAAAAACAAGGTCTCGATTTCACTTATGTGCTAGCTGGGCAATGCAAACCTCATGAATACGATGTATACCAGGATATTGCCGATAGTGGCTTATCTGACAACGTTATTGTAACTGGCTTCCTGAATGAAGATGAGTTCTTTAAGTACATGCTCGCCTCTGACTTTATTATCAATTTGCGTTACCCGACTGGTGGAGAGTCGTCCGGTACTTTAACGCGCGCAATGGGTATGGGGTTGTGTTGTGTTGTGGTAAACATTGGCCCTTTCAGTGAGCTACCAGACGATTGTGCGGTAAAGTTAGAGTGGGATGAGAACTTTAACTATAACCTATCACAAGAGCTTCAGAAGCTTATATCAGACAGACATTACCGCGTTCAAATTGGCAAAAATGCGCAAAAGTGGGTGGAAAGAACCCATAGTATTAACGTGACGGCACAAGCATACTTAGAAGAGGCTGCAAAGCTTCAAGACAATACGCGATTTAGCACTAGCGCATTGAATAACCAAATTTTTGAGTACTTAACAGAGCCGCAAATATTAAATTGGCAAAGCATTAATACGATAAACAACGACGCTAATAATCTTTGGTGGCAGGCTAATTTGCTTCCTACAAACGCAGCATGTGTTGCCAACATCTCAAATGATGAAGCCCATCAAAAAGAGATTTTAATGTCGCTGTTAGGGTATACCCAAGGCCAAATTCATTCTGCGGGTGTCACTGATTTTGAAAACAAGTTTAATGAAAGCGTGTATTCCACTGCATTAGTTGATGCTTGCCTATCTGACCTTGCTAATGCTCCAATGAGGTGGTTGGCTAAACTAAATATGATTTTAGTTATTGGCGCCAAGCTTGTGCTTTCGCTGCGCGTGCCCCAAACACTATCTAGTGAATACAATCTAGATAGAAAAAGCATAAAACAGCTCTTACTTGCAGCAGGTTTTTCTGTTGATCAAAGCGTAGCTGGTCCACTTGATATTGATATGAATACTAATGTTTCCCCCACTTCTGAGTACTGGGTTTTTTCCGTTACAAAGCGTTCTTGGATGATTAATACCAACCCTGAAGTTTATCAGAACGGTGCAAGTGAATTAGCATGGCTCTATAGTGGGAAAGATACAGTTAGGAAATTAGGAGAAACGGATGCATAACGAATTAAACAGCGTTCTTTCCCCTCTTGAAGTAGCGGCTGCACACCATAAAATTAACGTAGATATTCTTACTACTTCTGCGTTTCTACGCAGCTTACCTAATATAGGTGAAGTCATATTAGATAGCATGCCGCAAAGTATAATTTCAGTGCTTGCGATGGCTGCGGGCGCAAGAATAATGTATTTGGCGAATTACGCACTTTGTCAAAAACACGGTTTAGAATATCTAGAAGCTAGCAAGGCTGCTGGTGTTCAACCTTTATCTTTTAGCACATCTGAAAGAGACGTAATCATTACACCTCGGGTTGAAGCTGGTTTTGAGCGCTTGGCAGCAAACGCAGAAAAAATAAAACTTAGAACGCCAGATAACTATCTTAATGGCAAAGTAAATGTCAGTTGGGTTTCATTAAGCGAACTAACACCTACTTTGCTTGGAGAAATGAAAAAAGCAGTTCAAAAGCATCGCCCCTTAATTAGTGGAAAAGTGTCAAGCAGTAGTGCGGGAAGTATCGTCTCATGGTGCAAAGAGCACAGTTATCTTCCACTAACTAACCTACTTGAACCGTTGAGCAGTAGCAATGCTTCTGGTTATTGTTGGCTTGTGCCAAACGATGCACTTTTAGATAATGTACGCAACTTGTTGGGGGCTGATTATACCGTAACAAATCTTCCGAAATCATTACCTAAGATCGCTCAGCAGGTTTGGGTAGAGTTAACAGAAAATAGCGATAAACTTGCCAAGCAAACCAAGGATTATGTAACCCATGCTAGGCGTTGGTATTACCTAGACAGATTAGTCAACATTGGCATGCACCCAATTGAAACTGATGGAACAGATTATTGGCGCTGGATTGGTAATAAAGGGGTAAGATTGTTTATACCATTAAGAGCAATAGGTTTTTACACTGTAAAGTTCAATGTGTTTTCCATCGTAGAAGGGATAGAACGAGTTGGGCTTAAGTGCTTCTTAAACGGAGTGCTAAAAAAAGATGTTGATGTGAGCGCGGGAAGTGAAATTGCGATTAGTCACTTTACTGAAAGTGAAGGTGAATTGGTTGAGCTTTTCATTGTACCTCAAGTCTCCATGCAGATTTTTGACCGTGCACTAAGTGCTTCTATTTCAGATCTTGCGGTTTACTGGGAAGGGGAAGCGCTGTGAGCAAAACCGTTTTAATTGTATCGCCCATACCATCGCACCCTCAGTTTCAGGGAAATAGTGCGCGGATTTATAGACTAAATAGAATGTTTCAACTTTGTGGTTATCAAGTTCATTTTCTGTATTTTGGTATGGAAGGACTGAACGAGACGCAACGAAGAGATATGGAAAATCAATGGGATTATTTTCACTTCGTACAGCCACAAGGGCCAGCGGCTGAACCCTCATTTGGCGACTATTTCGATATCGACGATTGGTACGACGATAGAGTGTCTGACTACGTAGATAAACTTTGCGAGAGATGGTCATTCGACGTTTGCGTGGTTAATTATGTTTGGTTCTCTAAAGTGTTAGACGTGATTCCAGAGCAAACCTATAAAGTTATTGATACACATGATGTATTTGGTGACCGACATATCGTAGCCAAAGAAGCTGGTTTAGAGCCTGTTTGGTTCTACACTACAAAAGAGTTAGAGGCTTATGCGCTGGAGCGCGCCGACCTTGTGTTGGCGATTCAGGATGAAGAAAAAACTTACTTTCAAAGTATTACAGAAACACCTGTAGCCGTTATGGGATATTGTGTGCCGTTTCAGCCTTTGGTAACGCAGTCAAAAGACAAAATCGTTATTGGTTACATCGGTTCTGGTAATCCTTTCAACGTCGAGAGCCTGCGTGTTTTTCAAAAAGCGGTAATGAAAAAGCCTGAGTTAATGCAGAAGTTTAGTTTCTTACTGGGTGGTACTGTATGTAAAGCTTTCTCTCAATTTAACGAAATATTCGACGTTATAGGCTTAGTTGACGACTTAGATGAGTTTTATCGTTTAATTGATATTGCAATCAATCCTATGGTTGGTGGAACAGGACTGAAGATTAAGTCTCTTGAAGCGCTCTCTTATGGTAAAGCTTTACTGGCCACAGAAGATGCAATGGTTGGGATAAACGGTACAGATAGCTTCCACAACTTTGCATCGGTTACCGACATGGTTGAAGCACTTAACGAACTGACACTTGAACGGACAGCAGATCTGCACCGTAATTCAATTGCAACATTTCGAAAGTATAACGAAAGATTCATCAATGAATTTAAAACGTTATTTTCGGAGTTGCCATGCAAGACTCTCTCTACTCAAAGCTATTAGAAGACTGGGCTAACAACAATGCACCTGTATTTGTAGTCGGCCCAGAAAGAAGCGGTACAAGCCTACTGTTTCAACAAGTCAGCAATCACAGTGCGTTTTGTGATTTCTCTGAAGCTACTGTTGAAACATTTTGCTTTAACAAGCCGTGGCTTTTACTAGAAGATTCGTGCCCAGATAATTATGAAATGCGTTTGTATGTGGGACAAAAAAATTGGGAAGCATTTCAGAATAAAATTCAACATATTATTGAAGCAAATAAAGAAGCTGATGACAGAGGCTTCCCGAAAGAATAC
>MDTG01400394.1_pt1 | contig 10638 bp, 8 predicted proteins | sample 811421 | NCBI WGS metagenome assembly MDTG01 (sample SAMN05326645, study PRJNA326480) | marine metagenome | isolation source: seawater | place: Pacific Ocean: South East | collected 2011
GTCAAAATGATGGTGAAGTTAAAATTGATCAATTAAAATATGATGCAAGAAGAATAAATGAATTATATTTTGAAAAAGGATATCTTGATGCACAAGTTAAAGAGCCTTTTTTAAATATTGATTTTGCTTCAAATCAAGCAAATTTAGACTTCTTTATTAAAGAAGGTACTAAATATATTACAAATGATATTAAAATTTATGTGGATTCTTCAATAGTAGATGCAAAAGACATTTACCCAGAATTAGATTTAATTGTTGGAAATACATTTAATATTAAAAAACTTAGACTTGACCAAGCTTATATTAAAACACAAGTTGCTAACAAGGGTTATGCTTATGCTCAAGTTAAATTTGATGTTAAAAAAGATACAAAAAACTCAAAAGTTGATATTGTACACAATGTAATTCCTGGTAAAAAAGTTTATATTAATGATGTAAAAATTTCAGGAAACTCAAGAACACTTGATAGAGTTATTAGAAGAGATGTTTATTTAGCTCCTGGAGATTTATATAATGAAACAGATTTTACTGATACAAAATCAAAATTAAGTAGATCTTCTTATTTCGAAAAAGTAAAAGTTGAACAAAAAAGAGTTAGTGAAGATAAAATTGACATCTTAATTGAAGTAGTTGAAGCAGCAACAGGTGCATTAACTCTTGGTGGTGGATATGGTTCTTATGATAAATTAATGGTTAGTGGTTCTGTTAAAGATTCAAATATCTTTGGTTCAGGATTAGGTGTAGGAATTAGTGCTGATTTATCTGCTAATAAAACTGAGTTTTCTGTAAACTTAAGTAATCCAGCTATTAATGATAGTAAATTCAATGGTGATATTGAAGCACATAATAGTGATGCAGAAATTAGTAAAAGTGTATATGATTTAGACAAAAATACAAAAGGTTTTTCTATTGGTGTTGGTCGAGAGATTCTTAGAAACTTAAGAGGTGGATTAAGATATAAACTTGACTTTATTCAAGAAGAGTATACATATGATGATGATTCAACTGTTCCAGATGCTAGTAGATTCCAAGATGCTGAATATATATCAAGTTCATTAACTCCATATTTAAGCTTTGATAATACAGATAATTATCAATTACCAAGAGAAGGTATTAAAGCTGGAACATCTTTAGAATATGCTGGTGTTGGTGGTGATTCAAAATATCTGAAATCAAGTACATATTTAAAATATTTTAATAGTTTAAATGATTATGCTGAATTAGATTGGATTTTTAGATTTAGAACTAGAATAAGTGCTTTAATCGACAATGGACAAATAAATCAAGGTGATTCATTATATTTAGGTGGTGTTAAAAGTTTAAGAGGATATTCTTCTTATGCCTTCCCTACAAATACAACTGGATATGTTACAGATCCTTATAAAAGATCTTGGGCAAATTCTGTTGAAATGAGTTTCCCTTTAATTCCTAATGCTAAAATGAGATGGGCATTATTCTATGATTATGGAATGATTGGTGAAGATAACTTTAGTGATGTAGCAAGATCAAGTACAGGTGCTGTATTAGAGTGGATATCGCCTTTAGGACCATTACAACTTATTTTTGCAAAAGCCTTAGATGCAGAAGCTGATGATGAAACATCGTCATTTGAATTTTCACTTGGGAGTAGTTTCTAATGGTTAAGAAAATGGATTTATTAAATAGAAGAATAACAAATGAAGAAGCATTAGATTTAATCCAAAATGCTTCATTATTAGAATTAGGTGAATTAGCAACTAAAAGAAAGTTAAAGTTACATCCTGATAAGACAACATCTTTTATAGTTGATAGAAATATTAATTATACAAATGTATGTTGGGTAGATTGTAAGTTTTGTGCCTTTTTTAGACATGGAAGAGATGATGATTCTTATGTATTAAAGTTTGATGAAATTGATGCAAAAATTGATGAATTATTAGAAATTGGGGGAACTCAAATCCTTTTCCAAGGTGGAGTTCATCCAAAATTGAAAATTGATTATTATGAAGAGTTAGTTTCACATATTCATACAAAATATCCTCAAATAACTATTCATGGTTTTTCTGCAATTGAGATTAAATATATAGCAAAAGTATCTAAAATTACAATCTTAGAAGTTTTAAAAAGACTTCAAGATAAAGGTTTAAGTTCAATTCCAGGCGCTGGCGCAGAAATATTATCAGATAGAGTTAGAGATATTATTGCACCAAATAAAATGGATAGTCTTGAATGGATTGAAGTTCATGAACTTGCACATTCAATTGGGATGAAAACAACAGCAACAATGATGTTTGGAACAGTTGAAACTGATGAAGAGATTATTGAACATTGGGAACTTTTAAGAGATTTACAAGATAGAACTGGTGGCTTTAGAGCTTTTATTATGTGGTCTTTCCAAGGTGCTAATACAACACTTTTAAAAGAGATTCCAGATATTAAACCTCAATCTTCAAATAGATACTTAAGATTACTTGCAGTTTCAAGACTTTATTTAGATAATTTTATGAATATGCAAAGTTCTTGGGTTACACAAGGCTCTTATATAGGTCAATTAGCTTTAAATTTTGGAGCAAATGATTTAGGAAGTACAATGATGGAAGAAAATGTAGTTAAAGCTGCAGGAGCTTCAAATAGAATGAATCAAGAAGAGATGATTAGGCTTATTAAAGATGTTGGAGAAAAACCAGCAAAAAGAAATACAGCTTATGAGATACTTGAGAGGTATTAATCCTTTGATTAAAAAATTTAAAAAATATTTATTTGCATTAGTAATTTTACAAGGAAGTTTAATGAGTGCTACTATAAAGCATATAGAGATAAAAGGAATTAAAGTTCCAGTAGTTTTTGAAAAACAAAATAGTTTACCAATTTTAAATTTACAATTAGTTTTTCAAAATTCAGGTTATATACAAGATAAAGAGAAAAGTGGCTTAGCTAGTTTTTCATCAAAACTATTAAATGAGGGAACAAAAGAGTTAGGTTCTACAAAGTTTGCACAAAAACTAGAAGAAAATGCAATTTCATTACATACTTCAAATGGTTTTGAAACTTTTGTTATTGAGTTATCAAACTTAAAAGATGTATCAAATAAATCAATTGAGTTATTAGCTAAATTAATTAAATCACCTAACTATAGTGAAGATACACTTGCAAAGTTAAAGACACTAAAAACAGGTGAATTAAAAAGAAAAGAGAATGATTTTGATTATACTGCAAAGAATTTATTAAAAGCAAATCTTTTCAAAGGTACTGCTTTAGCAAACCCTAGTTCTGGTAGTTTAGAATCAATTGAAGATATTAAACTTAAAGATATAAAGACCTTTATCAATAATACAGTTAATTTAAATAATTTAATTATTGTTGCAGGTGGAGATTTTTCTTATAAAGAGTTTGCAAAGTTAATTAAACCAGTTTTAGATGTTTTAAAACCAGGTACTAAAAGAGAATTAGAAGAGATTAATTTTGTTTCTAAAGATGAAGAAGAAACACTAATTAAAGAAACTGAACAAGCATATATTTATTTTGGTAGTTCATATAAAGTAAGTGCAAGTGATGAGGATAGATATATCGCAAAAGTTGCTTCATTTATTTTAGGTGGTTCAGGTTTTGGTTCAAGACTTATGGAAGAAATTAGAGTAAAAAGAGGCTTAGCTTATAGCGCTTATGGTTCAGTATCAATTAATAAATCTCATACATTCTTTAGTGGTTATTTACAAACTAAAAATGAAACAGCAAAAGAAGCACAAGCTTTAGTAAAAGAGATTATTAAAGAGTTTGTAAAAAAAGGTGTTACAAAAGATGAATTAAAAGCTGCAAAAAACTTTTTAACAGGAAGTGAACCTTTAAGAAATGAAGTTTTATCACAAAGATTAAATAAGGCTTTTTCTCTTTATTATAGAGGTTTAGATCAAGGTTACCCACAAAGAGAACTAGATTTAATTCAAGATTTAAAATTAGAAGATTTAAATGAATTTATAAAATCTCATGAAGAGATTAATAATTTAACATTTGCAATAGTAAGGAAATAGTTTGTTAAGATTTGCACCAAGTCCTACGTCGGATATGGATATTGAAAGTTTAAGAGTTGCAATATTTAACTATATAATTGCAAAACAATTAAATGAAGATTTAGTAATAAGAATTGAGGATATAGATAAAGAAAAAAATATTGATGGAAAAGATAAAGAAATTTTAGAAATTTTAAGTCTTTTTTCAATTGATTATTTAACTGCAGCACATCAAAGTGACTCTTTAAAATATCATCAAAAAATGGCTATGCAACTTCTTACTAAAAAGAAAGCTTTTTCTTGTTTTTGTGGAGATGCTAAACTTCAAGAGTTAGAAAATGAAGCAAAAGCAAAAAACAAACCATTTGTATATGATGGTTTTTGTGAAACTTTATCAGATGAAGCTATTTTAGAAGTAAATGCACCTTTTACTGTAAGAATTAGTAAACCAAAAGAAAATATCAAGTTTACTGATAGTTTACAAGGTGATTTTGATATAACACCTGATGAAATTGACGCTTTTAATATTTTAAAACATGACAAAACACCAACATATGATTATGCCTGTGCAGTTGATGATATGTTAATGGATATTTCGCTTGTAATTAGAAATAAAAAACATATTGCAAGTACTGCAAAACAAATACATATTAGAAACTCTTTAGGATATACAAAAGAGATAAAGTATGCACACTTAGCTAATATTTCTAATGTTTCAAGTTCTGTAAAAGATTTAATTGATGATGGCTTTCTTCCTAGTGCAATTGCAAACTATTTAGTTCTTTTAGGAAATAAAACTCCTAAAGAGATCTTTACTTTAGAAGAAGCTATAAAGTGTTTTAATCTTGAAGATATTTCAAAAGAAGCAGTTGAATTTGATATTGATAAATTAAGATTTATTAATAAAAAACATTTAGAACAAATGGATGAAATGAGATTATCTAAGTTATTAGGATTTGCTGATTTAGATATTGGTAAACTTGGAAAGATTTATTTAGAAGAGTTAAGTACACTTAAAGAGTTAAAAAATAAAATAGATACTATTTTTGAAGCTAAAACAACATGTCCTGGTTTTGATGAAGAGTTTGCAAAGTTAAAAGAGTGTTTACAAAATGCACCTTATTATGATAATTTTGATGATTTAAAAAAATATATCATAGAAAAAACACAATTAAAAGATGATTCTTTAGACAAACCTTTAAGATTCATTTTAACTGGAAGTAAAAGTGGACCAGATATTTCTAATATTTATCCATTAATCAAAAATTATTTAGGAGAAATTGTAAAATGATAGATGCCTTCATTACTTCAGTACTTACTGTAGTCTTAACGATTATATCTTTATATAAATGGGTTATTATAATCTCAGCGTTACTAACATGGGTTAGACCTGATCCAAATAATCCTATTGTACAAATGTTATATAGATTAACAGAACCAGCTTATGCCTTAGTGCGAAAATATATTCCTACTGTTTTTGGTGGAATGGATTTAGCTCCAATTATATTAATCTTTGGATTAATGTTCTTAGAGATTTTCTTAAAAAACTTATTCTTCTAGTAGAATATTATGAAAAAATTATTAGCTTCACTATTTTGCCTTGTATCATTAAATCTTAATGCAAATATTGAAGCTGTTAATATTACAGATAAGGGTTTTAAAGTTACACTAGATTGGCTTGATGAAAAGCCTAAATCTTACGCAAAAGATTTCTTTATAATTCAATACTTAAATCAAAAAGATATTAGTGAAGTTGATGCTCAAATAGCTTATGATATGTCAAGAGCAAAAAAAGGAAGAGTTAAAAAAGCTTTTAATAAAAGGTTTTCAAAAATTCCAAATAAAGATTTACGATGTTATCGGGCAAGTTCTAAAGAGTTATTAAAAGAGAACTCTAGATGTATAGCTTTAGGATTGAGTATTTTTGATGCAACTAAAATGTCAAAAGAAAACCTAAAAATTGCAATCCAAAAGATTAAAGACTACCCTACTTTAGCAAATGATTTAAAAGTTTTTGCAGATAATAATCCTTTTGATGCTTTAATAAATTCAAATACAAGTAGATTTTATAGATTATTTTTTGACTCAAGAGATACTTATCGTTTTAATATTCTAAATAATTTAATACCTCAAAGTTTTATTGATAAGTTATCACAAGAAGATACTTTTAATAGATTTATATCTTATGTTGTTCATCGAGGAGAATTAAAAAAGCTGCAAAAGTCTTTATTTAATGTTAAGAATAATAATAAAATTACAAATCAAACTTTTTTCTCATTAGCTTTAAATGCTATTAATCATAATGAAGAAACTGTTGCATTAAACTATTTGAATAAAGCCTATAATAAGTCATATTTACAATCAGATAAAGATAGAGCACTTTTTTGGATTTATTTATTAACTCAAAATAAAACATTTTTAAATCAAACTGCTCAAAGTTGGGATAATAACCTCTACTCATTATATGCAAAAGAGTTATTAGAAGTAAAAATAGATAATATTTATTATGATATTGATATTCCAAATACGCCAAGTTCATATAATACATTAGATCAATTTGAATGGATTAAAGTTGAAGAAGATACAAAGAAAAACTTTGATGATAATAAACTTTTAAAATATGAAAACCTTTTTACAGATGTATCAACTTTACCTCATTATGCTTATGTATTAGAAAGACACTCTAAATATAAAAAGCAATATTATATAAAACCTTTTAGAGCTACTATGAAAAATTATGACCTTAGTAAACAGGTTTTAATGTATGCAATTGGAAGACAAGAGAGTAGATTTATTCAATCTGCTGTCTCTTTTGCAACTGCACAAGGTGTAATGCAAATCATGCCGTTTTTATCAAAAGCCTTAGCAAAACAATTAAAAGAGCCATATAATATTTATGAACAGTTTTTGCCAGAAGTAAATTTAAAGTATGCAAATAAACATCTTGATTCTTTAACTAAACAATTTGATAACAATCCTTTATTTATAGCTTATGCATATAATGGAGGTCCAGGTTATACAAGAAGTCAATTTAAACGTGGTCTTTTTAAAGAAAAAAATAGATTTGAACCATTTATGAGTATAGAACAAATTTCCTATGCAGAAACTAGAAAATATGGAAAAAGAGTTTTATCAAACTATTATATTTATAATAACCATCTAAATGAAGAAAATAAAGTAACTTTATCTTCTATTTTTCAAAAGTTAATTTTGCCGAATTAGAGTTTTTATTACTTAATGTAAGCGTTAAGTTATAAGTATTTTCTACTTGATTAAACTTTACAAGGTAGTATTTTCCCCAAGTATTTTTTGATAATATATCTTTATATCTTTTATCATTAGCTGCTATTTCTTCAATAGATTTTGGCTTTTGTTCATTTAAAGTAAAAGAGTATCCATTTTCATTTATATCTTGATTATCTTGATTAACAAAATATACAGATGTAACAAACACTTCATCTTTAGAATTAAACTCTTTAATATCTGTATTATTTAAGTAAGTTGCCCATAAAAGAGCTTTTTGCTCTTTATTTATGATTACATCAGCTTTTTTAGTATACTGCATAGCTTTAGCTTCAATTTCATTTTTATTAAAATGCTTTAAGGCAGTAGTTGATGAGCATCCTATAAATATTGTTGATAATATTGATATAGATAAAGTTTTGTACATATATTAACCTTTTTATTTATTATTTTAACTTTTGTGCTACAAGCTTATTAACTACTTGTGGGTTTGCTTTTCCGCCAGTACTTTTTAATACTTGACCAACAAAGAAACCTAAAAGCTTTGTATTTCCATTTTTAAATTTAGCAACATTATCTGGATTTTTTTCAATAATTTCATCGATAATTGGTGAAATTATAGCAGGGTCACTAATTTGTACAAGTCCTTTATCTTCAACTATTTTTGTTGGGTTTTCTCCACTTTTTACCATTTCTTCAAATACTTGTTTTGCAATTTTACTCGATATCGTGCCATCATCAAGGATTTTTACAAGTTGAGATATTTGACTTGCTGTAAATTTAAGTTCAGATGTATCTTTTTCTTTTAACTCTCTTGCTACTTCTGTTACAACAATATTTGCTAAACTAATAGGACTATTTAATGTTGTTAAACACTCTTGATAAAATGATGAAAGCTTTTCATCCCGTGCTAAAATATTTGCTACTTCATTATTTAATCCAAACTCTTTTGAATACTTTTCAAATAATGCTTTTTCTTCATCACTCATAGCTGTAACTTCTCCAACTATTTGTTCATTTTTAGCTTGTATTTTTACTTGAGTATTTTCTTTGTTTTTTTGCTCAGGTTTTTCAACTTTTGTTTTTTTACCCCAAGAGTCTTTAAGTCCAACTATTTTATTAAAGACAGGTTTTTCATCACTATAATCAATTGGATCAGCATAAAAATACCCTTGTCTTTCAAACTGGAATCTTTCATCTATTTTTTCAAGTATAACAGCAGGCTCAATAAGTGCATTTTTAATAACTTTTAATGAATTAGGATTTAAATCTTCAATTCCCTCAGGAGCTTCATTTTTAAATAATCTATCATAAAGTCTTACTTCAACTTTTTTTGCTGCTTTTGAACATACCCATTGAATAGCACTTTTTACTTTAATTCCACTAGTATCACTTCCACTTTTAGAATTAGGATAATATTCAGCTTTTATTTCTGTAATATTTCCATCTGAGTCTTTTATAACTTCTTTGCAAGAGATTATATATCCATGTCTAAGTCGAACTGCTTGTGTAGGAGTTAAACGAAAATATCCTTTTTCAGGATTTTGGGAAAAATCATCACGTTCAATAAAAATCTCACGTGAGAAAGGTACTTTTCTTGAACCCTCTTTTGGAACATCATGTGGATAGTATGAAGCATCAAGTTCTTCACTACCTTCATAGTTTTCTATTGTAACTTTAAGTGGGTCAAGTACTGTTAATACTCTAGGTACTTTTTTATTTAAATCATCTCTAATACAAAATTCTAGTTGTGCAACATCAACCATTGAATTAGCTTTAGCAACTCCAATTTGATCACAAAAATTTAAAATAGATTCTTTTGTATACCCTTTTCTTTTGTATCCAGCGATTGTAGGCATTCTTGGATCATCCCAACCATTTACATATTTACCATCAACTAATTCTAAAAGTTTTCTTTTACTCATTACTGTATAGTTTATTCCAAGACGAGCAAATTCATGTTGGTATGGTCGAGGTAATTCTAGTTTTAAAGTATCTAATACCCAGTTATAAATATCACGGTTATTTTCAAACTCTAGCGTACAAATAGAGTGAGAAACATTTTCAATATAATCAGATAAACAATGAGCAAAATCATACATTGGATAAATACACCATTTATCCCCTGCTCTAAAATGATGAGCATGTCTAATACGATATAAAAGAGGATCTCTAAGCTTCATATTAGCAGCACCCATATCAATTTTTGCTCTTAATACATGTTCTCCATCTTTAAATTCGCCATTTTTCATTCTTTCAAAAAGGTCTAAGTTTTCTTCAATAGTTCTATTAGCAAATTTACTTCGAACTCCTGCTTGTGTAACAGTTCCCCTATTCTCACGCATTTGTTCTTCATTTACGCTATCAACATATGCCTTATTGATTTTAATAAGTTTAACAGCATAATCATATATTTTATCAAAATAATCAGAAGTAAAACATACGTTTTCTCCCCAATCAAATCCAAGCCAAGAAACAGCATCTTTTAAAGCTTCTACATATTTCGTATCTTCTTTAGTTGGGTTTGTATCGTCCATTCTAAGATTACAATGACCCTTGAAGTCTGATGCAATACCAAAATTTATACAAATAGATTTTGCATGCCCTATGTGAGGAAAGCCATTTGGCTCAGGTGGAAATCTAGTAATAACTTCTTTATATTTGCCAGAGTTTAAGTCCTCATTTACTATTGCATGTAAAAAATCTTTATTTTCACTCATTCTTATTAAACCTTTTGATTTTGATACTTTTTTAAGAGTTGTATTTTATCTTATTTGTGCTTATATAATCTAAGGATTTAGCATTAGAATAATAAAATAAACTGCTATATAAATATACTTTAACCCTACTTTAGATAAAATCCATTTTATGAATAAAAAAAGATTAGTAGTGGCCTTCTCAGGACCATCAAATAGTGGAAAAACAACAGCAATAGTAAAAGTGTCAAATATTCTACAAGATAGAGGTTTTAAAGTTTGTATTATTAAACATGATCCAAAAGATAAAGCTATGTTTGATAGACCAGGAAAAGATTCGTTTAAATTTGGGGAAACAGGTGCAGATGTTGCAGTTGTAAGTCCAAATAAAACTACTTTATTAAAAAAACAAACTTCAACAATTGATGAAATGATTGATTTATTTGATGATTTTGATTACTTATTAGTTGAGGGTTTAAAAACTTTAGACTTACCTAGAATTTCTATTTTTAGAAATAGTTTAAATGAAGATTACTTTAAAGTAACAGATGCAATAGCTAGCGATGATACTATTAATGATGATGATATTCCATCAACAATTGACAGATTAAACTTAAACTCTCCAGAAGATATGATTATCTGGATTGATAAAAACGCAAAGAGAGTATAAATATGCAAGATATAATTAAAGCAATAGAAGAAGCAAGTATTAA
>MDTG01188068.1_pt1 | contig 10637 bp, 10 predicted proteins | sample 811421 | NCBI WGS metagenome assembly MDTG01 (sample SAMN05326645, study PRJNA326480) | marine metagenome | isolation source: seawater | place: Pacific Ocean: South East | collected 2011
CACTAGGAGTACAAATTGAAACTAAATCTAAGGTATCACTATTTTCAAAAAAGTTTTTATAGCTACTATATTTTTGAATATTAGAGTCTTGAATACTTTCTAATTTTTTTTTATCTGTATCACATACAGATACCAGTGAAAAATTTTTAAAATTAGTTTTTGATTTTATAGCACTATAATGTTTCGAAAATATTTTTCCACAACCAATAATTCCTATTTTGATTTTTTTCATATGATAAACTTTTTTACTTATTAGTTTAAAATAGATAATAGTAAATAATAAAAGTTACTTTTAAAATATTTTTTTAAATTAGTATAAATACATCTTTTTCTTTGGATAATTTTAAAATAAACCTCTAATTTAAGTGAATTAAAAAATAAATGTGCTAATTATTTTTTTTTAATTCATTTTTAAGAATTAATAAATCTTCATTAGTGTCTAAGTTAATACTTCTTTCTTTTGGCATTATATAAAAAGCTGATCTACTTGATGTAAAAGATTTATTTTTTAAAAAATAATTTCTTTTTACTATATAAATTGCCCCATTCGGCTTGTAATATTTAGGTAATCCTTGGCGATTCATATTTTTTCTTTTATGGTTAATAATTGGTACAGCATAATTTTTTTTAATTTTTCTAATTTTAAATGGATGTGGTTCATCAATTAAACTCAAGCTTAAAAGTGTATCAGACTTAGAATTTAAAAATATTTTTATTGAATTGTGAATATCATTTAAATTTCTAAGAGGAGAAGTTGGTTGAAGTAATACTATCATATCAAATTTGATGGAGTAAAATTTTTCTAATTTTCTTAAAGAGTTCATGATAGTTAAACTAATTGATGAATTCTTTTTAGCATATTTCTTTTCTCTTAAAAAAGGTATCCTTATATTGTATTTTGTAGCATGGTTTGCAATTTTTACTGAGTCGGTATCAACAAACTTATGTGAAATTAATTTTGATTTTTTTAATTCGATTAGCGAAAAATCAATTAATTTTTTTTTACCTATTGTAATAAAGTTTTTATTCTTTATTCCCTCTGAGTTACTTTTGGCTGGTATAATACCTAAAATGTTCATTTTTTTTGTTCAATACTTTTTATAAAGCTTGTTAATAATTTCTTTTTATTATCTGATGAGATATCAACAATCTTATTTGTATTTAAATGATTGTATGTATCTAAATCAAATGAAGATTTTTCGATTGCTAAAAGATAATCATAACCATCTTTTAAACTTTTTTCTTTTTTTTTTTATTTAAATTAAGAAAATGATTAAATACTTTTGATAAATCTGACAGATTATTTAAATAATGAACATGATCCAATATATTATAATCATTAAATGGACTCATACTTATTACTGGTTTTCCAAGTATTGCAGCTTCGGCACCAGCTGTACCAGAGATAGTTATAACTAAATCTGATTTTTTTATAACTTTAATTCCTTCTTCTAGAGGGTCTAATAATATTACATTTTTAAATTTATTAATCTTTTTATAAAAATTTATATCTCTTCTTCCTATACCGACAATACTTTCTTTAACTGCTAATGTATAATTTGATGGCAAATGTCTTGAAACAAGTGCTATTAAACTTTCTTGAAAAAAGAAAAAAGGAGAATTGTTTATAATTTGAGGTTCAGGCTCTGTATGAAGGGGGAAAAAAATAATTTTTTTTTCTTTTGAAAGACCATCTGAACGAAATACATTTTTTTTTAGATATTTGTAATGAAAATATCTCAAAAGAATTGCTTTGTAAGATGAAAAAAAATTATATGACAGATTTGTATTTGAGAACCTTTTATAAATATATCTTGGAGTTATAAGAACGATTAATTTTAAAGCAGTTTTTAATTTCAAACTTTTTAAATTTCTCTCCCTTCTAATAAACTCAGCATCATACGCCCTATGTATAATTTTGTTAGTATTAATATAATTTTTTTTTATCTTTTTGATTTTTTTAAAGTTTTTTTCTAAATTTGGAATTTTTTTTAATGAACTAGATGTCCAATAATGAAAGTTTTTATGTCTTGATCTTTCTATGCTTCTAAATTTTATTTTACAAATTTTAGCCACCGCATTATATTCTTTATCACCAGCTATAATTGTGTTTATATTTTTTTTTTTTACTTCTTTTACCCAGAAATCAAAAAAATTATTCATTCCATCAAATATATTATTTTTTGAGAAATTAGATAAAGTATGTTTTGGATGATGTGAAGAACCTATCGAATACTCAATTCCTAAAACTCGATTAGATGCAATTACTCCCAAGTATGTTTCATGTAACAATCTCTCATATTTTTTTTGTTTTTCTTTTGAATTTTTATAAACTGAATTTTTAACAAAATAGTTTAAATCACAATATTTTACTTCTTCAAATAAATATGGAATTTTTTTTTTAATATATTCTACATGCATTCTATTATTTGAGTAACAATATATTTTATATTTTTTTTCTTTTAATTCTTTAGCTAATGCAAACTGTAAATTTTGTATATGGTTTTGAATTATAAAAGCTATAGCCATATTTCTTAAATTTAAAAAATTATATTATTTTTTTTAAAAGTTTTTTTATTTCATATGAATTTAGAAAAAAATTTCTATCAGAACTATAAGCAAAACCATCTTTTACTTGTTTTGCATTAACATGAAATTTCAAAAATTTATTTTTTAATTGTTGATTAAAATTATTTAAAATAATGTAATAATCTTTAACTTCATATGTATTAAGACCATCTGTTAAAGTAATCATTTCCTCATTAATTTTTTCACCAGGTCTTATCCCAATAAGATTAATTTTACTATTTGGAATTAGTGTTTGAATCAAATCTGTTATTTTGATAGATGGAATTTTTGGTACTACGATTTCACCTCCAACCATATTTTTTAATGTCCACAAGATAGTTTCCATACCTCGATCAAGTGTTATAAAAAATCTAGTCATTCTCTTATCAGTTAAATTAATTTTCTTTGCTTTATTGTTTAGTAAATATGGAACAATAGAACCTCTGGAGCCAAATACATTTCCATATCTCACTACAGAAAACTTACATTTTGTTTTTGGTGAAATATTATTTGCAGCAACGAATAATTTATCGCTGCACAACTTAGTAGCTCCATATAGGTTAATTGGTGCTGCTGCTTTGTCAGTAGATAAAGCAACAACTCTTTTAACATCTAAATCTAAACAACATTCAATTAAGTTTTTTGCTCCCATTATATTTGTGTTTATATATTCAATTGGATTATATTCTGCAGTATCAACTTGTTTTAATGCAGCAGCGTGAATAACATAATCAATATCTTCAAGGGCTCTTTTTAATCTTTCTTTATCTCTAATATCACCAAGAAAAAAACGTAATCCAGTATATTTTTTTTTTAAAGACATTTTCATTTGATATTGTTTTAATTCATCTCTAGAAAAAATTACTAATCTTTTGATATTTGGAAATTTTTCTAAAATTGTTTTTACAAAAAATTGTCCAAATGATCCTGTGCCACCTGTGACTAAAATTTTTGATTTGCTATTTATCATGTAAGATTATTTTTTTATTTTTAATTTCATATACTCTATCACAATTTTTAAAGTTTTCATGATTGTGTGAAATAATTATTATTGTTTTTTCTTTTTTTAAACTAGTTATTAAATTCATAATTTCATTTTCAGACTCTTCATCAAGTGCAGAAGTTGCTTCATCTAATATTAATAAATCAGAGTCTTTGTATATTGCTCTACTTAATGCAATTCTTTGCAGTTGTCCCCCGGAAAAGTTCTTTAATTCATCATTTAGCTTAGTGTCAATTGTTGTGTTATTTTTTTGAAAAATACTATTCTCAAGATCTGTAAAATTTATTGATTTTTTTAATCTTTCATAATTTATTGAACTATCATTATTTGTAAAAGTTATATTTTCCTTAATTGAGCCCTCAAAAAAATTAAATTCTTGTGGTATAATTGAAATATTTAGAAAATCCTCTAGACTTAATTTTTTTCCATCAACAAATATATTTCCAGAATTTGGTTTTATCAAAGTTGAGAGTAACCTAATAAGAGTCGATTTACCTTGCCCGCTTTTTCCAAAAATTCCAATACAAGTATTTTTTTTAATTTCAAAATTAAGATTTTCAAAAATCAAATTATTTGAATAATTAAAATTTACATTTTTTAATTCAATATTTTTATCTAATTTAATTAAATTAATTTTTTCAATATTATTATTTGCTAAGCTTAGTTCATTATTCATTATTTTTAATGAGGGAATTGAATTTTTTATATTTTGATAAATAACCAAAAGTTTATTACAAGATGAAATGATTCTTATTGATGAAGCCAAAAAAACCCCAAGAGCAATTAACACATCATTTAAATTAGCATTCGAGCTAATTAGAATATATATTATAAGAACAAAAAATATTACACCCACAGTTTCAAGAATGAGTTTAGGAAGAATTTTTATAAAACTTCTAAAATGAATAATGTTTGTTAAATTTTTAATATTTTCTAAATTTCTATGTAAGAATATATTACTTACGTTAAAAATTTTAATTTCAGTGATCAGTCTAAAGGTTTGCAAAACATTTTGGTAGTATTTGTTTACATAAAAAATTCTATCTTTAGCCCATTTTGAAATTTTTTTTTTTGTTAAGTTTATGTAAATAAAAGAAACAAAACTAACAAGAAGGAATATGATAATTGTAGCTTTAAAATTGACCACTATTAATAAGGACAAAATAAAGATAAGTAATATTACTTCTACAAAAAGCTCTATTGCATCTTGTATGGCTCCTCTAAATATTGCAATTTCATTAGTTAGATTCCTGAGAATTTCAGATGTTTTTTTCTTAAAAAAAAAACTTAATGATTGTGATAAATATAATCTAAATAAATTATTTGCTACTCTTCTTTCAACTTTTTTGAGAAAATTTAACATTACCCAGTTAAATATAACTAAATAAATAACTTTTATTAAAAATATAACTAAAAATATAATTAAATAATTTAAAATTGAATTTTCTGAAAACAAGTTATCTAAAAAAAATAAATATTCATTATTTGCAAATATGTCTTTAGTCGGATTTATTATTGAATTTATGAGAGGTATTAAGGCTGATATATTAACTGTTTCAAAAATTGCAGCAATTATTGCAAAAATACCAGTTAAGAATATTGTGATTTTTTCACTCTTTTCAAAAATAGAGAATAAATATTGAAAATATTTTTTCATTTATTTTATTTTACTTGATGAAGCAATTCCCAGTTATTGGTGTAAGTGTTTTTTTTCCATAAATGTGGAGATCTATTTTCATCAATTATCTCATAAAATCTTTTTTCATTAATTTTTACGTAATCTAAGAATTCCTTAAAATATAATTTTGGAAACTCACCATCAAATTTTCTTACTAATGATACGCCCTCATCTCTTGTTAAGTGTCCATCCCTAATTTCATGTGCCGCATCATTAGTAGCTCTTCCTTGTCCAAATTTTATAAACATAGTGTAATAATTAAACCCGTCAGTTTTATCATCCAAACTAGCGTACTTAGAATAAGTACCTTCACTTCTTCCATATGGATTTGGCTCAAATTTTGCATTTTTTACGGCATAATAATAAGCTTCTTGAGGTATCCACTTTGTAAAATAAGATGTGTAATGTACGTTTATATCTAATTCATCAATTTGCTGTCTATCTAATGGTATATAATTATCTAAATCATCTAATTTGAAATTAAAATCTTCAACTAAATTTTTTACAGAATAACCAGCAATTTTCATCTCATTTTTATCCAATCTATCTCTTGAATAAAACTCAGGCTTCATTTCTGATGTTTGATTATCAGACAACTTATTATGATACTCTGCTTGATTTTCACCATACATAATTAATTTTATTCCAAATTGTTTTGCCAGTCTTATCATTAAAAGTTTCTGACCGATTATGAATGGTTGAAAAGGATTACATAAATTTTCAAAAGCTATTTTAGTTAATTTTGAATGTGTTATTCCATTGGGTGTAAATAATATATTATCAAAACCTGAATGTATCCAGGATTGCATATTTTTAAATCCTATTTCGGTATAAATATGAGGAGCCCAAGTAATAGTAAGAGGCCTCATATTATATTTATATTTAAGCAAATGAGATACAAAAATACTATCCTTTCCTCCGCTACCAGGCACCAAAACATCGTATTTAGAATTTTTAGATCTATATTTACTTAATAATTCCTCAAATTGTTTTTCTCTTTCCCCCCAATTAATTTTTTGTTTAAAATCAGAAAAGAGACAGGCATGACATATGCCATTTTCATCAAACTCAGCTGTTTTAATATCTGTAGAACTTTTTGTATGTTCGGGGGTAGTGCTAGGTCTTTGATTAGACATAACACATCTTTTACAGAAAATTACCTTTTCAGGCAATCCATGAAGAATTTTTGTCATTAGTGTGTCAAATAAAAATATTTAAATACAGTTTTTTCTTTTGAAAAATCGTTACTAATACTTACTCGCATAGAATTAAAAATTTTAAAATTTTTAAATAGCTTTTCCATTTCCCTCTCGTGAAATAAACTATGAATTTCCCCTGCAGAATTTCCATGGTTAGTTAAATAAGTATTATTTTCATTTTTAATTTTATCACCTAGCCTGCTTTTTTTGGTAGTTTTAGATGACATCAAATTTAGTAATGATTTTCCATTTTTTTTAAGAACTCTTTTCATCTCTGAAATAATAAATTCTACATCCTCTTTAAAAACATGATCTAATACTTGCGTGGCAATTATCCCATCAAAAAAATTATTAGTAAATGGAAGTTTATTTTTCGTTATATCTAAGCAATAAATATTACAATTATTTTTTTTTTTTACTTTTTTTAAAGTTAAATCGAGACCAGATTTTGAGTAATCAACACAATAAACTTTAAAACCTTTATCAATTGCTGCAAAAGTATTTTTCCCAGATCCTGATGCCAAATCTAAAATTTTTATATTTTTTTTTTTGAACATAGACAAAAATCTAACCACTTCTTCTTCGGGGTATTTTTCTGGAAAACCTTTTTCAGAGTTGTGTTTTTGCCAAAATTTAAAAGAATTCTTTATCGCAATATTTTTTTTTATCATAATCATTTATAAGTATTCCTAGAAGGTGGCTCAGTTTCTGTTTGAGAAATTGATTCTAGAAATTGTGGATTTAATGGGTTGTGATAGTGCGCCAAGAGAGTTAATCTTGGTAAAGCTGAGGAATTATCTCCAGATTTGTGTATTAAGGTATTTGAAAATAGAAGCACTTGACCAAATTTAAGTTCAATTTGTTTTTCGTTAAATTGATCAATAATTTTTTGTTTGGGCTTATATTGAGCGTGACCAACTTCTGGAATATAATCGTCTGTTTCTACCACACCTGCATTATTTGATGACTCTAATACTTTAATAGAACCATTAATTTTATTAACATCATTTAAAGCTGGCGCCCAAAGCTGTACAAAATCCGATCCCTTAATGCTGTAATGTGCTTCTTGATGCCAGTCTAATGAAAAAGTCGTATCTTGAGGCATGTCAATTCTGCAAGCGATTTGTTTTAGATATAAAGGAATTCTATTTGTATAGCCCATCAATTGTCTAACAGCATTTAAAATCTTTTGAGAATTAATCATCCTATTCAATAAATCCGTATTCCTAACTGTATCATAAAGGACTCTAATATATTTGTGATCTAGTGTTTCAAGCTTATTTAAAGAAATTAACACAAGTTCAATTGCTTCTTTTATATTATTTTGATCTAAATTTTGGATAGATATATTTTTAATATTAAATGAATTTACAATATCTTTTAAAGTTTCACAAAATTCAAAAGATAAATTATCTTCATAAACATCATTTAAAATTAAATAACCTTTTTTTTTATATTCTTGTATTTGTAGATCTGACAATATCATTTTTATTTATTATAACTTTTCTATAACTAAAAACTTTTTATCAATAACTCTTCCTATTCCATTAAAGTGAAGTCTTTTTTTATTTTCATTTTTTATGGTCCAAGCTCGCATTAAATTATTTTTGTTTTTTTTCAAATCAAAATCCATATGCCATTCATGAAATTTAAATTTTTTAACTGACTTACATGAGTTAAGATAATTTGAAATTGTTGCAATTGATAACATATTCCATCCACTTTCCCAATTTTTAAAGTTGTCTTTTTTAACTGAAATTGATCTCCTTATTTTAATATTTAAATCAATTGGATATGTATTCCACATATTATTAATTATAATTATACCTTTTGGCTTGCAAACTCTAAGCATTTCATTAATTGACGGTCTAAAATCATCAAAAATTGATAAAACACCTAAGCAAGTTACAACATCAAAAGAAGATTTTTTTATTTTTTTACATTTATTAATATCTCCTTGTATTATTCTGTAATTTGGAAATATTTTTTTTGAAAAATTAACTAACTTTTTATCATACTCTAAATTTGTAATATCAATATTTTTAGTTTTTTTTTCTAAATAATTTGCAAATGCACATTCTGCAGCACCTACATCTAACAATTCTAAATATTTATTTTTAAATTTTTTTTTGATAAAATTATAAGATATTTTAAAAGTTTTTTTAGGTTTATTAAATCTATTTTCTAAATAGATATTTGACATTTGCCATTTTTGTTTTTGTTTTTTATAACTATATGCTTGCATCTAACCTGACATTTATATTATTTTTATTTAACATTTCTTTCAGTTCTTGAATACTAAAAGGTTTTAATTCACTAAAACTCTCATGGTTTAACTTTTCATAAGAATTTTTTAAATTATCTCTATAATAATAATAATGAAGGGCTGATGCAATAAATAATCCATCAATATCATTATCTTTTAAAAACTCTAAACAATGATCTATATTACCAATGCCTCCACCATAAGATAAGGGTAGATTGTTTGTTAGTAAATTCTTTTTTAAATATTTATCTAATCCTTTGCACAAGCCCTCATGATCAATAGAAGAAACAAAAATTTCTCCTATGTTTAAATCAATGCATTTATTAATCCATTCATTCATTTCTAATTGTGTTCTTTCCCTACCATTCTCTGTAAATATTTCATATTTATTAAGTATTTTTTTTGAATGCACTGACAAAACCACACACTGACTGCCAAATTGTTTTGATGCCTCTTTTAAAAATTTTGGATTTTTTACTGCGTGAGTGTTGATTGCCACTTTATCAGCACCAGAATTCAATAAATTTTCAATATCATTTAAAGACTTTATGCCTCCAGCTACTGTAAGTGGAATAGAAATATTTTTACTGGTGTTTTTCACTATTTCTCTAGAAATTGTTTTATCATAAAGACTGGCAACAATATCGTCATAAAAAATTTCATCAGCACCATCTTTAAAATAATTATAGGCAGCTTCACATGGATCACCTATGACTTTTAGACCATCAAAGTTTATTCCCTTTATGAGATTATGACCTTTTACCTCTAATTTTGGAATTACTCTTAACTTCATTGTTTCTTTTCATATTCTAATATTCTTCTGATAAGTTCATAGCCGTTTTTTCCACTTAATTCTAAATGGAATTGACAGCCAACAATATTATCTTTTAAAAAAAAAGAGATAATTTCACTATTATTAAATGAAGTTGTCGCAAAAATATCGCTTTCAATATGATTCAAATAATATGAATGTGTAAAATAAAAATCTTTATCATGCAGAGAATAAAAAATATGTTCAGATTTATTAATAAATTTAATTTCATTCCAGCCTACATGAATTTTTTTTTGTAATTTATTAAATTCAATTTTTTTTATAGAATTTTTTATCAATCCTAGTCCATTCATACCTTGCGATTCATCACTTGACTCCATCATTAATTGCATCCCAAGACAAACACCTAATAACATTTTTCCTTTCTTCACATGGGAAATAATTTTATTAGAGTAATCCATATTGTGTAATTTGCTCATACCTGAGCCAAAAGAACCAACTCCTGGTAAAACTAGAAGATCAATTTTATCGAAATCTTTTTTTGAATTAATTATTATATAATTTTGATTTAAATTTTCAAAAAATCTACAAATATTTTTAATATTTGAAATTCCTATATCAATAATGCCGATCATCTAAAATTTATAAAATAATTTTTTCCTAATAGATAAATCAACAGAAGATAAAATTTTTGCTATCTTTTTCCCAGCATCTCCTTCGCCATAAAGTTTTGATTTTTTATATCTTTTTTTTCTTTGAAAGCATATTGCTCTGTATATATCATCTTTTTTATGTGGAACGTCTATGACATTTGAAGCTCTTTCCCTTAAACTTTGCCTTGAACCAATATTGATTGATGGAATGCCCATATATGAACATACTCTAATACCAGCTGAAGAGTTTCCAACAACACAGCTTGATTTGTTTAATATTCTCAAAAACTCTTCAGGAGGAAAATTTCTATAAAACCTCATTTTAAGATTATTTTTTTGTTCCCTCATAACCCTTATTCCCTTAGAAATATCATCAGAACCTGCGTCAGGGTTTGGCCAAAGTCCAATTACTTGAACATCATCTTTTAATTTTCCAATTGCTTCGAGTGTTTGTCTTATTTGAGTAGGTCCATCTCCAAATTCTGTGGTTACAGGATG
>MDTG01254794.1_pt1 | contig 10637 bp, 7 predicted proteins | sample 811421 | NCBI WGS metagenome assembly MDTG01 (sample SAMN05326645, study PRJNA326480) | marine metagenome | isolation source: seawater | place: Pacific Ocean: South East | collected 2011
ATTGGCGTGCAGAACCGACCATATTCGCAGAGCGTGCGGAGATACCTCGTTTAATCTGGCTTTCAATATTAATTCGTAATTGGAGTTTTTCTAAGCGCTTGTCTTCAGCAATAAAAATTTGGCTGTCTACTTTGCCTTTGCCATGCTCTGAACGAAGTACTGCGCGTACTTTCTTAATACCTTGGATTAGTGCTATTAATTGCTTGTCGTTATCGGGTAACACTAAATTTTCTAAGTTAGTGGTGTCGATTGAGTCTCCTAAACGTTCTTTTGCTTCCTTTAAGCGATTCTTTAACTCTTTCGAATTGGGTGATAGCTGCACCATAGCGACTAAAGCATCATGAATACGCCGTTGTAGAATACGTAAAATATGTTCTGACATAGGGATGTTTGCGCTATTTAATAGAACGTCTTCTGATTCTTCAATGATTTTTTTTTGTTTGGTTAAGTCTTTGCGGCGTTCTGTTTCTTGTTTCTCTTTATGCTGTTGTACCGCACTGACCCAGAGGGCAATGACAATCAGTGCAACAATCAACATAATAATAATAGAAACGATCATGGTTTAGGTCTCAAATTTCACAAACTAATAATTTTAATCTTACATTAAATATATGCTAACAGGATAGTTTTGCGCGGCTTATGTAAAAAAGAATTCACTTTCTCATCATTTATTACTATCTGCGTATGATATTTTTTCATTTTGAGCATCAGCTTAAAAGATGGCTACCTCAAGGCGAGGGATTATGCTAGCCTAAGCAGATAACCTTATAAATACGATTCCAGACAGCCTTTTTCTATTGTTAATCAGAAAAAACTTGGCTTGACGCGATGTAGCATTTATAAATAAGCAGTATAACTACACTAAAAAATGCAGCCATGAAATTACAACAACTCAGATACATCGTCGAAGTCCAAAATCATAAACTTAATGTTTCAGCAACCGCTGAAAGTTTGTTTACCTCACAGCCAGGTATTTCTAAGCAAGTACGTATGTTGGAAGATGAGTTGGGCGTGCAGATTTTTGGGCGAAGTGGAAAACACTTAACCCATGTTACCAGCGCGGGCACTGAAATAATTAATATTTCCCGTGAAATCCTTTCTAAAGTAGAGGGTATTAAAGCGGTTGCAAATGAGCATACACTACCTGATCAAGGTAAGTTGAATATTGCCACCACACATACCCAAGCACGGTATGCACTGCCAAGTGTGATCCAAGGATTTATGAAAAAGTACCCTGCGGTGTCATTGCACATGCACCAAGGTACGCCGCAGCAAATTTCTGATGCTGCTGCTCGTGGCGATGCTGATTTTGCAATTGCCACTGAAGCACTACATTTATATTCTGATTTAGTGATGTTACCTTGCTATCACTGGAATCGCAGTATTGTGGTGGCAAAAGACCATCCACTAGCTAAAAAAGCAGAGTCGCTAACCGTTGCCGATATTGCCCAGTATCCACTTATTACTTATGTATTTGGTTTTACTGGCCGTTCAGAACTTGATAAAGCATTTAATGCGCAGGGACTTGAACCACACATTGTATTTACTGCAACTGACGCCGATGTGATTAAAACCTATGTACGCTTAGGTTTAGGTGTGGGTGTTGTAGCATCAATGGCGATTGATCAAATTGCAGATACCGATTTAGTGTGTATTGATGCCAGCCATTTATTTGAAGCCAGCACCACTAAAATTGGCTTTAGAAAAGGCAGCTTTTTACGTACGTATATGTATGACTTTATAGAGCGTTTTGCACCACATCTGACCAAAGAGCGGGTTGAGCGAGCGAGTTTACTACGTAATCAAGATGACGTAGATAAGCTGTTTGAAGATATAGAATTACCGGTTAAGTGACTTTAATCTGTTGAAAACAAAAAAGCCGCATATTGCGGCTTTTTTAATGACTATAAACCTAACACTCAATTATATTTACCGCTAAGCCACCGCGAGCGGTTTCTTTATATTTAGTTTTCATATCGTTACCAGTATCAAGCATGGTTTTAATAACTTTATCCAATGATACTTTTTGCTCGCCACTGCCACGAATAGCCAAACGCGATGCATTTATTGCTTTAATAGCTCCCATAGCATTACGTTCAATGCACGGCACTTGTACTAATCCACCGACAGGGTCGCAGGTTAACCCTAAGTTATGCTCCATGCCAATTTCCGCGGCATTTTCTACTTGTAATACACTGCCACCGACAATTTCAGTCAGTGCACCAGCAGCCATTGAACATGCGACGCCAACTTCGCCTTGGCAACCAACTTCAGCACCTGAAATTGAGGCATTCTTTTTATATAAGATGCCAATTGCGGCGGCAGTTAATAAATAACGAGTTGCAATATCGCGGTCTATTTCTTTAATGAATGTGTGGTAGTACATTAATACCGCAGGTAAAATACCTGCTGCGCCATTAGTTGGTGCTGTAACTACACGGCCACCTGCAGCGTTTTCTTCATTAACAGCAAGGGCAAATAAATCCACCCAGTCCATTGCGCGAAGGGGGTCATTGCTGACTTCAATATTGAGCTTTAAGTACAGGCTAGGGGCGCGACGTTTTACTTTCAAACCACCAGGTAAAATTCCTTCGGTGCGCATACCGCGTTCAATACAGGCTTTCATTACTTGCCAAATATTGAATAGTTCATCTTTTATTTCATCTTCTGTGCGTAAGGTTTTTTCATTTTTCATCATCAAGCTTGATACGCTATAACCTGACTCCTTACACATTTCTAATAATTCTTTGGCACTGCCAAATGGAAAGGGGGCTGGGTTTTCTTCACGGACAGTGAGCGCAGCTTGTTTTTCGTTTTCAAATTCTTCATCGGTAACAATAAAACCGCCGCCAATTGAATAGTAAACTTTACTATGGAGTTTTTCGTCGCCTTTAAAAGCAATGATCTCCATTGCATTTGAGTGTTTTGGCAAAGTTTTACGACGGTGGAATACAATCGCTCCTTGTTTTGGAAACTTTGCTTGATGCACTTGATTTAAGTGGATCACTTGTTCATTTTCAATTTTAGCGAGAATATCGTCTACTAAATCGGCATCAATGGTTTCCGGATCATAACCCGCAAGTCCGAGGATAACTGCTTTGCCTGAGCCATGGCCGATACCTGTTTGTCCCAATGAGCCATATAGCTCAACTTTAATGCTGGTGACATCGGTTAACAAGTTTTGTTGTTGTAGTTCGTTAACAAATAAACGCGATGCGCGCATTGGGCCGACGGTGTGTGATGATGACGGGCCAATGCCAATACTAAACATATCGAATGCACTGATCATAATAACTTTACTCTACTTTTACTCAGCACGATTGCTGCCTTTGAACGGTCGCACATAATAACGCGTAATTGTACCCTTGTAACCCTTTGCAATAGAGATTTAAACTGGTATGGCAAGCTGTTTTGTAAAGTTTTTTATAATGCTAGCAGTGGCTCCCCAAAGTAGTCCGTAAGGAGTTGAAAAACCTTGTAAAGTAATAGTTTTGCCAAAGCGATGAAAAGGTAAGGGTTGCCAATTGTTTACATCAGCGAGTGCGCTGATGGGCAGCAAAAAACTGGCGGCCACTTCATTTTGGTCTGCATGCCAATGTGTATCTGGGGCTAATACACCAACAAACGGTGTAATCGTAAAGCCGGTAAGAGTAGAGTAATCGCCTAATTGACCGATGACAGTGACATTTGATGGGGCGATATTTAGCTCTTCACTTAGTTCACGCAGTGCAGTATGGCGTAAGTTTGCATCGCTCAACTCATGCTTACCGCCTGGTAAGCAAATTTCCCCAGGATGGTGATTTAAGAACATTGGGCGTTTGCATAGTAATATGTGCGCGCTGTTATCTACATCAATCAGCGGTAACATAACGGCACTGGCTCGTTGAGGACGTTGTTTAAAATGTCTCTTATCAGCTGGCTGTATATACTCATTGGCAGGCGCAGTTAGCTGAAAACGAGCCATAAGCTGTTTGCTATTCACACAGGTTACTTCAATAAAGGTAAGATTTTATTTACTTTATCGTAAGTTTCTTGGTATTCCAAATCCACTTGTGAATCAGCAACAATGCCGCCGCCAGCCCAACAATAAATATGCTGTTTGTGACACACTAAAGTTCGGATGGTAATACTGGTATCCATATTGCCACAAGCGCTTAAATAACCGATTGAACCACAGTAAATACTGCGCCGATGCGGTTCTAATTCTTCAATGATTTCCATCGCACGAATTTTGGGTGCACCGGTGATTGACCCTCCCGGAAAAGCAGCATACAACTGATCAACCGCAGTTTTATCGTCAGCTAACTGCGCTGTCACGGTACTGACTAAGTGGTGTACTGCAGGAAAACTCTCAATCGCAAAGAGTGACGGGACTTGCACGGTACCAGGTTTGGCAACTTTACCTAAGTCGTTGCGCAGTAAATCAACAATCATCACATTCTCAGCGCGATCTTTCGCTGAATTTTGTAATCGAGTTGCTTGTAACGCATCTTCTTTTTTATCAAGACACCGTGGCAGCGTTCCTTTGATTGGCTTGGTTTCAACCTGATTATCATTAATGGCAATAAAGCGCTCAGGGGAAATAGATAAAATAGCGCCATCAGGATGATTAATAAAACTTGAAAAAGGTGCTTTGTTAGCTTCGCGCAAAGTACAATAAGCATGCCACGGTGAGCCTTGATACTGCGCTGTAAAACGCTGTGCTAAGTTAATTTGATAACAATCGCCACTTTTTAAATATCCCTGAATTCTTGCAAACTTAGCGCTGTATTGTGCGCGGCTCATATTTGATGACCAGCCTCGGGTGATTTCAAATGGCGAGGTAATTGGAGAGGCGTGAGCTAACTCCTGTAGATACATTGCTGATCTATCAACATCAGGCTGTGCGACATAAAACCAACTGTGCAGCTTTTTATCATAGATAAGTGCATCCATATAGAGACCAATAGCTAGTTGTGGCATATCGATATCATCGATAGCTTGGCTGGGAAGTTTTTCAATGACTCGGCCAAGGTCGTAACCAAAATACCCGAGCCAGCCGCCACTAAAAGGTAGGTTAGGCTGAGTTTTACTGCTATCTAGAGTATTTAGCTGTGCTTTAATGATGCTAAAACAATCTTGTTCAGTTGCCTTGTCATCAATAAACGTGTGGTTATTTTTAACTTCTAGGCGCATTTTTGGCGCAATAGCAATCAGATCGTAACGACTATTTATATGGTCGCTGTTGGCTGAATCCAGCAGAACGGCATAAGGTAAATGGGCAAAATAGGCGAAAACCTCTAGGCAGTTGAGCGAAATGTCTAATTGAATACAGGTTTTTTGTTGCTTTATCATCTATTTTTTTACCCTGAAGAACTGGCTCGAAACGGGCTAGGAGGGTATCATAAGTTATAATTTTTTGGCAGCGTTTAGTGACGTTGCCTAAGCGCTGTACAAACCACCGTCACTGGTTTGGCCTAGTTTACGTGTTCTCACGTAAAGGTAATTTAAGGAACCCCTATGAGTACAATTCGTCAGCAAGACTTTATTGATAGCATTGAAGATGCATTGCAGTATATTTCGTTTTATCATCCACTTGATTTTGTTCAAGCGCTCGAAAAAGCCTATAACAAAGAACAAAGTAAAGCGGCAAAAGATGCCATTGCGCAGATTTTAATTAACTCGCGGATGTCGGCAGAAGGCAAACGTCCTTTGTGCCAAGACACAGGTATTATTACTTGTTTTGTGAAAGTAGGTATGGATGTTAAGTGGGACAAAACAGATTTAACCGTACAGCAAATGGTTGACGAAGGGACGCGTCGTGCTTATTTGAATCCAGATAATCCATTACGTGCATCTATTGTTGCAGATCCTGCAGGTAGCCGTAAAAACACCAAAGATAATACGCCTTCGGTCGTGCACATTGATTTAGTGGCAGGCGGCAATGTTGAAGTAATGGTGGCAGCAAAAGGCGGCGGCTCTGAAAATAAAAGTAAAATGGTGATGCTTAATCCATCTGATGATGTGGCTGAATGGGTCGAAAAGACCTTGCCGACCATGGGCGCTGGTTGGTGTCCACCAGGCATGCTAGGTATAGGTATTGGCGGAACGGCAGAAAAAGCCGCAGTAATGGCAAAAGAATCACTTATGGATCCAGTTGATATCCATGAGCTTATGGAACGTGGCGCAGAAACCACCGAAGAGAAACTTCGTTTAGAAATATTTGAGCGCGCAAATAAGCTCGGTATTGGCGCACAAGGCCTTGGCGGTTTAACAACAGTAGTTGATGTGAAAATAAAAACCGCACCGACTCATGCGGCCTCAAAACCTGTGGTTATGATCCCTAATTGTGCGGCGACTCGCCATGTACATTTCACATTAGATGGTTCAGGTCCTGCAAACTTAAAAGCGCCAAAACTTGAAGATTGGCCAGAAGTCACATTTGAAGTGGGTGAGGGCACGCGTCGTGTTGACTTAAATACGCTAACTAAAGAAGACACGCATGAATGGAAAATGGGCGAAACAGTATTACTGTCAGGGACTATATTAACTGGTCGTGATGCAGCGCATAAACGTCTGCAAGATATGATCAATTCTGGTGAAGGGTTACCTGCAGGTGTTGATTTTGATAATAAGTTTATTTACTACGTTGGCCCAGTTGACGCGGTACGTGATGAAGCAGTGGGCCCAGCGGGTCCTACAACAGCAACGCGGATGGATAAATTCACTGACATGATGCTAGAAAAAACTGGCATTATTGGCATGATTGGTAAAGCGGAACGTGGCCCTGCAACAGTTGAGTCTATCAAAAACAATAAATCTGTGTATTTGATGGCCGTAGGTGGAGCAGCTTACTTAGTATCTAAAGCAATCAAAAAAGCCCGTGTAGTGGCATTTGAAGATTTAGGTATGGAAGCTATCTATGAATTTGAAGTAGAAGATATGCCAGTCACTGTCGCAGTGGATAGTGAAGGCGCAAATGCGCATACCCAAGGCCCAGCAATTTGGAAAGCTAAAATTGCAGAGTTAGACGCTAAATTAAAATAAGTATTCGCTTTATTATGCGGTATTTGAGTTTTCTCAGATACCGCTTATCAGCTCTGACCAGTTGGATGTAAACCACCTAACCTCCCGCAAAGACCCATCATTACTCTCTTGTTGCTGTTTATTGCCTTGTAATTTAAACTTTACAATAATATTTAAATTGACGTTCACGTAAACGTTATCATGCTATATTTTTAGTTAAGTTAATTAACTATTCTAAAAAGTGACTATTTTTGAATTTAAAATGTTTAAAATTGCGATAATTTAGCTTGTTCATTACGGCGCCTGATATTGATAGGTTTTATCATCTCATATAGTGGCAAGCTGTAATATGAAGTGGTAGAGTCTCGGCAATTTCAGCGTGCATACCCTCTCACGGGTTACAAATTTCGGAGTAAGATAAAGTGGCTGTGTTCAATCGAGTTGATTTTGATAACCACGAACAAGTGGTTTTTTGTTCAGATAAAGAATCAGGCCTTCGTGCAATTATTGCCGTTCATAATACTAATTTAGGTCCTGCTGTTGGTGGTTGCAGAATGTGGGATTACGCAAGTGATGACGACGCTGTTGTCGATGCGCTTCGTTTATCAAAGGGTATGACCTACAAAAATGCGGTAGCACGTTTACCATTTGGTGGTGGTAAATCTGTGATCATTGGAAATGCCAAAGAAATTAAGTCTGAACAATTATTCCGTGCATTTGGTCGCCAATTAGAGCGCTTAAATGGTAGTTATTATTCCGCTGAAGATGTAAACATCACCTGTGATGATGTGGCTATCATGAATAAAGAAACTAACTATGTATTAGGCCTTGAAGGTAAAAGTGGTAACCCATCACCATTTACAGCGTATGGCACATTTTTAGGAATTAAAGCGGCGTTACAACATCAACGTGGTCACCAAGACTTGAGTGGCATTAAAGTGGCAGTACAAGGCTTAGGCGCTGTTGCTTATGGCTTGTGTAAACATTTGCATGACGCGGGTGCGACCTTGTTTGTAACTGATATCAACCAAGTGGCAATTGATCGAGTCGTGAATGATTTTGCAGCGACTGCTGTAGGCATTGATGAAATATACGACCTTGATGTCGATGTATATGCACCGTGTGCACTTGGTGCAACAGTAAATGATGCGACTATTCCACGCATTAAAGCGACAATTATTGCTGGTTGTGCAAATAACCAATTAGCCGAGTCTCGTCACGGTGAGATCATTCGTGAAAAAGGTATTTTATACGCACCAGATTATGTGATTAACGCAGGTGGTATTATTAATGTTTATTATGAAACAGCGCCAGAAGGTTACAGTGCTGAGGCATCAAATAAACATGTTGAGGGGATCTTCAAAACCTTAACTGAAATTTTTTCGCGAAGTGAGAAAGAGCAAAAATCAACGCATTTGATCGCAGACGAACTCGCACAAGAGATCATCAAAAACGGTTTATAATAAACGCGTTATAGGCGTGCAATTGCACGCCTTTACATTATTCAGTAAATCCCTCACGATACGGTCAACCTGACCTGTATAGTTTTTAAAGATATGACGCCCATCGATTTAGCCACATGGCCACGCGAACAACATTTCTCACTGTTTAAAGAGTTTACGCAACCCTACTTTAATGTATGTGTACAATTAGATATGGGGGCGTTGTATCAGCATTGTAAATCACAGCAATGCTCTTTTTTTCATGCCTATATCTATGCGACATTGCAGGCAAGTAATACTTATCAACCAATGTTACTGAGGATCATTGACGGTGTACCTTGGCAACTAGCTGCTCAACGTGCCAGTGTTGTAGAGCTTGCTGATGATGATACCTTTAGGTTTAGCTACTTTTCACAACAAGCTACGTTGAACGACTTTCAAATACATGCAAACAGAGTTAGCTTAGCGGCAAAGCAACAGCCATTATTCTCAACTGCTTTTGCGCAAACCGAAGGTCAGACTGATTTGATCCATATTTCGGTTTTACCGTGGTTGAACTTTACAAGCTTCTCTCATGCACATACACAAGGTAATCATTTCGGCATTCCTAAATTAGTGTTTGGACAGTTTGATGCACAAAAAGGGACAATGCCTATCTCAATAGATGTGCACCATGCATTGATGGATGGTTTACATGTAGCGAAGTTTATTGAACAGCTGCAGCAGAGTATAGACGCTCTGTGTGCTTAGCGTGGCCGTAAACGAATTGTGTTATTTAGTTAATGAAAATAAAACTCAGACTATGTTAGTATAATTCATATACAAGAAAACATAATGATAGTTAACTACTGGAAAATCATTATCTATTTAATTTGCGTTCATGCTAAGTTGTTAGCTCGCCATAATTACGAAGGCGTTTAGTATAATGATTCGTTTAGGTCTTTGCTTTTTCTTTTTTGTTGTTTTTAGTTGCTTTGCTGCTGAGCAAACCCGCTTACCTCTTAATGACTACTTTGCTGAAACCTGGAATACCCGTTCTGGTTTGCCTCATAATAGTATCAATAGCGTGGTACAAACAAATGATGGTTACGTGTGGATTGCCACTTGGGAAGGATTAGCCCGATTTAATGGCCGAGAGTTTAAACTGTTTACACGTACGGAAATAACTGGTTTACCAGATTCTGGTTTACGTAGTTTAGCCCCACAAGCTGATGGCGGTCTATACATAGTGGGCGCTCGAGGGGGGATCAGTCATTTATATCAAGGGCAATGGCATGCCAAGCCAAATGCGACTGCGATGGTAAATCACGTATTAAAAACGCCTTCAGATGAAACTTGGTTAGCCCTTGAGGGCCAAGGTGTTGTATATCGAGAGTTTGATAGTGCGCCGGACACGGCGATTTTAGAAAACCTCAGTGCTTATCGTCTAATAGAAGACAAAGCAGGTATTATCTGGGTTGCAACCAGCAATGGCTTGTATCAAATTAATAATAAAACAGCGCGTTTAATCACTCCCGATTCCGGTTTACCACAAAGCCCAATATACACCTTGTATTTGACCCGCCAAGGTGAGCTCATAGTCGGCAGTGAACAAGGTGCATGGAAACAGGTAAACAACCGTTTTATCAGTATTCATGCTCAACTTAAAAATGAGGCTATCTCAAGTATTTTACAAGATGACCATGATGATCTTTGGTTTGGTACGATCAATAAAGGGGTGTTTCGATTAAGCCCGTTAGGACTTGAACAACTTGATGCTGACGCTGGTTTACCTGCAAATCGGATTTTATCGTTATTACAAGATCGTGAAAATAGTATTTGGGTTGGCACAAATGGCGGTTTATACCGATTGCGTGAAGCCGCTTTTTCGACTTGGACCACAAAACGAGGGTTGACAGGCGATTATGTCCGTACCGTGTTGTCGCATTCTGATGGTAGCTTATGGGTAGGCAGCAGCCTTGGTTTAAATCGCATTGAAGATAATAAAGTAAACACATTCCCTCCTGCTTATGGGAATGATCCGTTATCGGTTTTAAGTTTAGCCGAAGATGCGCAAGGTCAAATTTGGCTCGGGACCTATACTTCAGGTTTGATGCGGATTATCAATGGTAAAGTTTATCCTGTTCTGGATCGTCAAAATGGCTTAGCCAGTAATGAAGTTAGGGCGTTGTTATTTGATAGTGCAGGGCG
>MDTG01406578.1_pt1 | contig 10637 bp, 8 predicted proteins | sample 811421 | NCBI WGS metagenome assembly MDTG01 (sample SAMN05326645, study PRJNA326480) | marine metagenome | isolation source: seawater | place: Pacific Ocean: South East | collected 2011
CCAACATATGTGCGCATGACGAGATCGTGATCTTTGTTTAGCCAATGACTACCAAATTCGTATGGATTAGCTTCTGCGAATGCAAATTCTCCAAACCATGCTTTATTTTCAGTAATCTTATCACAGACTAGAAAATATCTTGTTCCTACTTTCTGTGGAATTTGACCTAGCATTCGAATCGTTAACCAACCTGCCTCTCTCTCTCCCAGTCCTTGGGATGCTAGTTGACTGACAATATCCTCTCGTGTCAAAATCCATCTACCATATTTGGGACCCGAATCAGGATTGCCTGCTCGTACAAATCCACTCATGGAAAGTCCGTAATGAGGAGAATCCAAAAGGTTGGCTTTTCCGTAAAGAAGGATTTTGGTTAAAATTCCATTTTTAGAAGCAGTAAAACTAGTCCAATTTTTCCGGGGAACATAACTAAAGCTCGTGGTGTGTTGTTCCTTGAAGAATTCTTGAGAATGATCAAGTTCCTCAACCCGTACTTTAGGAAACTCAAGATTAGGGGTTGTGGTAGAGATTACTTCATCGCTACTCGATAAATCTTTCGAATCAGTTGTACTTTCATTCGGTACAGTCTTTTCCGACACAGAATCACCTCCACATCCGGAGAGGATGAGGATTGAAACATAAAAAATATAGGAGGGTAAATTTTTCAAGATGGGCAAAAAGCGACAACTAATATGCAAACAAGGGAAGAGGTTTCATGCAAGACTTTAACATTTGGCTCGTTTTTATTACATCATATGCTAAAGAAGGGCCATGGATAGTTTGGCATTTTGGCTCCCGCTCTTGCTACTTTTTGCTTCAGCCCTGATAGGGACAGCATTGCAAAGAAGGTCGAAGGATCATTGTCTGAAAAAATTTGAAAACTATCTCGTATTTCTTCCCTCCCTTACTGGAAAATTAATTGAAGGGAAACTCAGCGTATTTGCCCAGGGCATTCAAATTATTTATTCCCAAAAAGTAGAACAGAATATGGGATTAGTTGACTCCTTTGTACTTCATCCTGCTGAGATCGAAAAGATTCCCTATATCATTCGTCCAGCACCCGACCCTGATACCCGTGCCAGAGTTCTCTGGAATAGAGAGATGTCTAGAATTTTACACCCAACTATTATCGACCGCTTCCAAAGGAACACCCTAACCTTTTATAATATGTTGAAAGATGCTTTCGGTCAGGCGGCCAAAGCAATCCTAGGGGCCTTGAGCAAAGATTCTTCTTTTTCCCAGGTCAAAGATTCCGGCAAGCGACTGGAAGAAGTGAGATCGGGTTTGACTGATCTGGTACCTAATGCATGGGAACCAATTTTGGAAAAATATCGCGGTCGACGGGTTGTGATCGAAAGAAAGGCAACGGACGGTTCGGCTTATGACAGTGGAGTACTTGAAGACTACTCTTCCAAATACCTTCTTCTGCGCGAAGTAAAACTTCAAGATTCAGGGCTATTGAAACTATTGGCCGATACCCACAATTCTAAAGCTAAGCATGGATATGATATTCTTTTTTCACGTAAGTTCGCAATAATCCGGCATACAATGCTTGATGATTCTTCCAATCAGTAAGCAACTTCTTGACCAACCAGCTTACATTTCATACTTTGGAATCTTAAGACTTCTGCATCGTTCGAGAAGTTTCATTGGTTCTTTTCCTTACTCCATTCATTAAGGGAATCTATCGACAGGCGTTTGCAGTCAGGCCGTAAATCGGAAGACTAAAGGCGTTGCGAGGGTACCCACCTGGACCTTTAAAGGGCACAGAACCGGTGAGCCCGATGTACGGCGAAAGTGGAAGTCTTTTTTTATTGTTATGATCATTAAATCTATCGAACCCCATCTACTGAGCTGCCCTCTCCCTGATCCCGTTGTTTATACTTTTAAGGGAGGGCGGCGAACCATCTATAAACGCGATGCAATGGTTGTTCGGATAGTAACCGATGAAGGAATGACCGGATATGCTCCTGGACCTGCCTCGATAGATGTTGCTAACAAAATTGAAAAAGAAATAGTCCCCGCACTTTTAGGCCAGAAGTTAACAGACCCATCTCATTTTGTAGACGACATGGTGGATAAATATGGAGATTCGGTCTGGTCGGCTGCCGGGGCAGTGGAAGTGGCACTCTTTGATCTTTGGGGAAAAGCAAATCAATGTTCCGTAACTGACTTTTTCGGCGGCAGAAAGCAGGAAACTTTAGCCTGCTACGGCAGTGCAGGTATGTATCAATCTCCAGAGAAATACGCCGAGGAAGCGGCAGCCGTTTGTGAACTCGGATTTCAAGCCTATAAATTTCGACCAGCCCTCGGTCCAGCCGAAGATCTGAGAACGGTTGAATTGATGAGGGAAGCCGTGGGGCCAGATGTCGGTCTCTGTCTCGATGCCCATGCGTGGTGGCGAATGGGGGATCATTGCTATTCACCCGCAATTATCGAATTACTAGCTGAAGCAATTGCCATTCATGGAGTGACCTGGTTGGAAGAACCACTGCCAGTTGAGGACAGGGATGGCTATGCCAGATTGAAAGCGATGAGTTACATCGATATTGCAGCGGGCGAGCATGAACAAGATTTACTCGGCTTTCGTACTCTCTTGGGACGAGATTGTGTAGATGTAGTACAGGCGGATGTTTCTCACCATGGAGGTCTCTCCGGTATTTCCAAAATTATTGATCTTTGTGAACGGCGTTACGCAACCTTTGCTTTTCACAATTGGGGGACTGCGTTGGAAACGGTTGTGGATGGATTGATTGGTTCCTGTTTTTCAAGGGAAACAGCCCGGTGGTTGGAGTATCCCCAGTACGCTCACCGGGATACCCGGGTGATGTATCCTTTTCCGCTGTCGGATGAATTAGTTTTAGATGCCCCCGTTCCCGTAAATGGTGAATTACCTTTGCCGGATGGATATGGATTGGGCGTAGAGGTAAATGAGAAAGTCTTTTCGAAATATCCCTACCAAAAGGGTCCTTGGAGTAAGTTTGAAATCGATTCCCCTCCTTCGACTCAATACTTGAGCGGTGATCATGCCCAAACCTGGGCAGGGGATTCATAAATATTTTACTTAATCGAAAAGTACGGGTTTATTTCGACCTTAAATATTTTGATTGAAGCCTTGTATGCCAATACCCATTTGCGTGGCTGTGAAAAGTAGTTTCTCTTTATCCAGTAGTAATACCGAACCATCTTCAAAGGCTACATTTCCGATGCCTGCATATTTCATTTTTTCAAGAGTTTGCATGCCGAATACAGGTACATCAAAACGGGTGTCCTGTTTGGGTTTTCCCAATTTTACGAAGAGGCAATTTTTGGCTCCGAATTTTCCGGCCCGTTCGAGCATGGCGTTGGTTCCTTCAAAAGCCTCTACCGCAAGCACGGTTCCGCGACTCACTACCACTCCCTGACCCACATCCAGACGGGCGTTTTCGCGGGCGATTTCAATCCCATGAGCCAAGTGTTCAGGATCAATCTTTTCTTTTCCTTTGACTATGACTCCTTCGCTCGCCAAATCCTCGTCCATAAAAACACGGGCATCGAGTAGATGGACATCTATTTTTTCAATCTCATCTCCAATTGCTCCAAAAATAGTTTCCGCGTTTTTGCGATCGAGCCCGGCAAGCATCCGGATCGCCTTGAGGTCAGGGTGAAGCCCTTTGAAAAGTTTCCCGGGGGTCACCTGTCCGGCCATTACTGCATATCCGGCATCGAATTTTTTTAATTCCTTGAGAAGTTTTCCGACTTGCCCAACTTTAACTGCCGAGCGTTCATTCCTAGGGAAAGAGGAAATCAATTCCGACGAAGTCTCTCCACCCAACTCAATTAATCTCAGCGAGATGCCGGCTTTTCTGGCCCGTTCAGCTAACAATAACGGATACTTACCCTGACCGGCAATCAGAGCGAGCGGTCGACTCGCATCAAATTTTTCGGGCAAAAAGCGAGACATAGATTAAAATATTAGCCTTTAACCGCCAGGTTGACCAGTTTTCCTGGTACATAGATTTCTTTTACGATTTCCTTCCCAGTAAGAAACGCTTGAACCTTTATATCTGACTTTGCGGCAGTAATCACGGCGTCTTTATCCACATCTTTGGGAAATTGTCCTTCTCCCCGAAGTTTTCCATTCACCTGAAAGACAATCGTGATTTCATCGGCGACCAATAAATCCTTTCGTGCTTGGGGCCAGGGTTCGTTGACAATCGAAGGTTTACCTCCGAGTTTTCCCCATAGCTCCTCCGCTAAGTGCGGGGCAAATGGAGCAAGCAGTTGGAGGAGTGCCTGAATGGTCTCCAATGAATAAGACTCCACCTTTTGGAGTTGATTAATCAGGATCATCATTTGTGAAATAGCCACATTGAATCGTAGGTCTTCGATGGCTTCAGTTACTTTGAGAATTGTCTCATGCAAGACCTTGAGAGTCTCTTTATTACTTTCTTCTCCCTGTAAATGTTTTTCGGTCTGTAAACACTCTCGGTGAACCTTTTTTAAAAACCGATGGACTCCTTCGATCCCTTTTTCACTCCATGGTTTTACTGCTTCCAATGGACCGAGAAACATTTCGAAAAGACGAAGAGAGTCAGCACCATAGGCATCGATGACCACATCGGGGCTCACCACATTCCCTACACTCTTGGACATTTTGTTTCCGTCTTCACCAAGAATGAGCCCCTGATGAAAAAGCTTTTTGTAAGGCTCAGGGTTCTTGAGCACGCCTTCATCATAGAGAAAACGATGCCAAAATCGGGCATAGAGGAGATGCAACACTGCATGCTCAGCTCCGCCAATATAAAAATCCGGACTTCCCCAATAGGCTTCTTTTGTAGGATCGACTAATTGGTCCTGGTTCTGCGGATCCAAGTAGCGCAAGTGGTACCAACAGGAACCGGCCCATTGGGGCATGGTGTTGGTTTCGCGGGTTGCGTATACCCAATGGTCGCCATTTGGTTTGGCCTCATTGCGGGAAACGGATTGGCCTGTTTCTAAATTAAACCAAATATCCAACCAGTCAGAAATCGTTGCAAGCGGACTTTCTCCGGTTCCGGCTGGCTGGTAGTTTTCTACATCGGGTAATTTTAGGGGTAATTCAGAGGGAGGCAAGGGGAGGGCATAGAGGGTTTCACCGTCCTTATCTGAGGTGACCGGATTTTCCGGTAGTGCATCTTTGACAACCCCATCAATATTTCTCGCTTTTTCATAATCTTCCTGACTTACCCATACAAGTGGAATAGGCTCCCCCCAATAGCGCTGTCGGGAAAAAATCCAATCCCTGAGTTTGTAGTTGATCGCACCTTTGCCTACGCCCTTTGTTTCAAGGTCGGAAATGATTTTGGATTTGCAAGTGTTTGCTTCCAATCCATCGTATTCGCCAGAGTTGACCATATGCCCGGGCCCTGAATAAGGAAGTTCTGTCGCTTCATTATCACCATTCGGATTGGCGATTACCTGTTTGATTTCGATATTAAATTTTTCTGCAAATTCATGATCACGTTCATCGTGTGCAGGCACAGCCATGATCGCACCTGTGCCGTAGCTGATTAATACATAATCGGCCACCCAGACAGGAATTTTTTCTCCGTTGACGGGATTGATACAAAAACTACCTGTGAAAACCCCCGACTTGTCTTTGGCTAAATCGGTACGATCTAAATCGCTTTTTTTAGCGGCGGCTTCCACATAGGTTTTAACCTCAACTTTTTTCTCCGCAACCACCAGCTGTTCAAGTAAAGGATGTTCTGGTGCGACGACCATGTAGGTTGCCCCATATAAAGTATCGGGGCGTGTAGTGTACACTTCAAGCTTTTCATCCAATCCATCTATTTCAAATTGAACTTCGGCCCCTTCCGACCTACCAATCCATGCTTTCTGTTGTCGTTTGGTCGAGTCAGGCCAGTCGAGCTCTTCCAGTCCTTCCAGCAACTTTTCAGCATAGGCGGTGATCCGCAAAACAACTTGGCGAAGGTTGCGTCTTTCCACTGGATGGCTACCCACTTCGGATTTCCCATCAACCACTTCCTCATTGGCAAGAACAGCCCGAAGGTTTGGGCACCACCAGACAGGCTTTTCATCCACATAAGCAAGGCCCCGCTGAAAGAGTTTCAGGAATATCCATTGAGTCCATTTGTAGTAAATAGAATCGGTGGTGTTGATCTCTCTGTCCCAATCGATCGCAAACCCGATGCTTTTAATCTGTCGTCGAAAATTATCGACATTTGTCTTAGTGGTTTCAGAGGGATGCGTTCCTGTCTTGATCGCGTATTGTTCGGCAGGTAGTCCAAATGCATCCCATCCCATCGGGTGCAGTACATTATAGCCACAAGCTTTTTTGTAGCGGGCTAGAATATCAGAAGCAACATATCCCTCCGGATGCCCAATATGTAATCCGGCACCAGATGGGTAAGGGAACATATCCAAAGCATAATACTTAGGTTTGTCGGAGTCATCCTCGGCCCGAAATGTGCTTTCGCGTTCCCAGTATTCCTGCCATTTTTTCTCAATGGAGGTAAAGTCATAGATCTTTTGGTTTTCAGCCATGATTTGTAAATCATTCAATAATGGACTTTTTGAGGAGAGTTGGCAAAAGCAAAGCCGAAAATCGGCCTTCATCGAAGCAGCTAATACATCTTTCTATAAGTTTTTCCCGCTTTGATTTTTAATCATCTCTTTTATTACAGATATTTCTTCGGATAAAATCTCTACTTTACCTTGCAAGTCTTGGAGTCCATCCCGAATGGCATCTGGATTTTCCTTCCTACGATTAATCTCTTGCTGGATTGCCATCTCCTTATTCGATTCATCCATGCTGTTCATGATTACGCCGATAACCAGATTTAGGACGATCATTGTTCCAATCAGGACAAAGCTAACGAAAAAAATCGCCGCTCCAAGAGGAGAAGCCGATGGAGTGGGTAACCATTTCGATAAGTCTGCATCTGAATATCCGTAGCTATCGGATCCATACATGTTGATGTACATCACATCTGTCCAATCCTCCAGGGTGACGACACGAAACAGAGTTAGAATCGAGCTCTGCAAGTTACGAAAGTGAATGGGATCATTTTCACCATAGAAAAATACCGCAAGGGTTCCATAAATATAAAAGAGTAGGAATAAAAGAATACTCACATAGAACATGGAAGGTAAACTTTTGAGTAGGCAGCTAACTAAAAGCTGTAATTTAGGGATGGCTGTTACCAATCTTAACACCCTGAGGATTCTTGCCAATCGAAGAACGGGCAAAAATTCACCTCCAAGGTCGAAAATAGGTTCGAGCAGGCAGGCAACTACAATCAGGAAATCAAATACATTCCATGGGTTTTTGAAGTAATTCTGAGGTTTTTTCCCCTCAGCGAGAATTTTAAACGCGGCTTCGATTAAAAATACGCTGAGAATAAAACCATCAAAAATGGAGAGCAAAAATGCGTGCTTATTAGCAAAGTCTTTATAGGTCTGAGCACCAACCACCAAAGCCGCAAGCAGGATGGTCAGGATAATAAATCTTTTAAAAATAGTATGCTCTACGATTTTTGAGATTTGATTACTCACGACAAATGTAAGGTTGTTAAAATTATTTTCCTGTTTGAGCCAACTTATCGAGTTCGTCCAATTTAAGACGAACAGAAACTATGTAAGGCTTTTCTCCCTGGGTCCAATGACCATAAGTTGTAGTTACAAATGTGCCGTCAGGTAAAACTTCAACCGGAGGGTAAGCACAATCCCAACGATGTTTGTTATCCATCAGGCGAACTCGGTATTGCCCTTCCTTTCCTAGTTTAATGTCCTCATAAGTGCCCACCCAGGCAACCCAATCTCCTTTGGTTGTAGAGTCTAATGTGGTATCACGAAAAGAAACGAAGAGGCGTCCATCTGGTCCATACTTCGCCGTATGTCGGTCGCCAGTTAAAGATCCTGGCAGTTCAATAGGTGGGCTCCAATTTACACCTTCGTCCTGAGAAAAAATTACATGAGAATTTTTTGTTCTACTGTTTTCCCGCAGCAAAGCAGCCAGCTCCTGACCATCTGGAGAGCGAATGATTCCTGGCTCACAAAGATGGACATCTGATCTTTTCAATATGGTCTGTGGATAGCTCCAAGTTAATCCACCATCTGCGGAAAAAGTTTGTAATAAATTGAATACTACTGGTTGAGCTCTTTCACCAACCGCTTTGAAGAAGCGTCCATCGTCGTGAAACATGGCTAAATAATGTCCTGGTGTTCTGAGTTGTTCCACACTTCCCATGACCACGATTCCTCCCCATTCGCCTGCAGGTTTGAGCGGGCTCCACGATTCACCATCATTTTCACTAACTGCAATTCGTGCGGGATAAAGTCCGGACCACAAAATCAATCTTTTTACACCTTTTGCATCCACTACGCGGTGAATGGTTGGTACCTCTTTACTGGTCGACCAATTTTCTGGGGTCGGAAGTCTTTTACTCCAGGTTAGACCACCGTCCTCACTTTTCTTATAAACGATTCCTCCTTTTCCATGTCCCTTGGGGTAGACGCAGAGAATAGTTTTTCCGTCTTCAAGAAGAACGGTACTCGGATGGCCCAAATATTGTCCATTCTCTTGATCTACAATGACTTGTCTTTCAGATTGATTTGCTAGATCGAGCAGAGGGAGCGTGTAGCCTCTTGATGGGTTACCGAATGCGATTGTAAAAGTAGAAATGGCAAGTAATGCACATAAATGAGCCTGAATCATGATATTGAAATATACTCAATATTGAGTGCGAGCGATTTTAAAAGCTCACACAAATAGACTTGAATGAATTAGATTAGCTTACGAAATCAAAGCCGGAATAGCTTGTAAAATCTTAGAACAGCCTAATCGAATTGAATGAATTATTTCACTGTAGACATCCTGTGCATCAAGATCATCTGCCCGGTCGTACGGGTCGTCCAAATAAGGAGAGCTGCCTGCAGGTAGAAACATTCCAAACGGACGAACTTCTCCACGAATTGCACTGCGGTGTACTTTGGTAAAATCATCGCTCTCATGATCAAGAGGTATGATCAGGTCGGCTTGAGCCAGATCGGGGAGGGTAGCGAATCGGGAATATCCTTGCAGGACATACCCAAGTCTATCTGCAAAAGTTCTAAGGTTACCATCGATCGGGCATTGATCATAGGCTTGAGTCACACCTCTTGAAGAAACTCGACATTTACCAAAAAAGGGTGACCGTCCGATCTTTTCGCGAAGAACTTCCCTTGCAAGAGGTGACCGAGACATACCCCTTTTGCTAAGAAAAAGGATAGTATTCGCATCAACTGTCTGATAGCGATGATCAAGAGATGGAATTAAGCTCTTAATTCCAGATTCCTCAACATCAGTGGAGGGAATTTCCTCATAGATGGGAGGTTTGTTCGGAAAAAGAGGAGAAAATTTAGTTTTTTTATTTTTTGCCATGTTACCGCCAAGTTAGTGACTTATAATGTTATACCAATATATATCCAATGAATCAAATTTCGAGACTATAATTGTTAGATCCATGTAAAAAAAGGTTGGCAATAAACATGCCAACTTTGAAGAACGAGGAAGATTGTTTAGATCCTGCGAATTATTTTTTTGCCTTCAATTTTTTTGTATTGGGGCCAACGATTTCAACAAAGTTACCGTCTGGATCTTTGAGCATGAGAAGACAAATATCTTGAGGTAAACCCTCGGGGAGAGTTTGTGGGCTCTTCGCATACGGTTTGTAGCCTTTCTGTTTGGCATTTGTGAGAACCAAATCCACATCATTCACAAAAATGGTAAGATAAGAAAAACCCGTCAGTGTGTGTATGTATGGTTGTTTTACGACCCGGGCAGGTTTACTGGATGAGACTTCCATCAATTTGAGCTTAGTTGCTTTCTCGTCTTCGCCCAGCGTTAGGACGTGTATCTTTAACGGGGTTCCATCAGTCAGTCCCACTTGTTTGGGAAAGTCTCCTTTTACCTCAAAACCATCTACCTCCGTAAAGCCAACAACTTCTTTGTAAAAACTTAAAGACTTTTCAATATCCGACACCACCACTCCAAGATCTATTGTTTGCGAACTGAAATTATTAGCGGAGGCTAAAAAAGAAGTGAATAACAAGAGAAAGGAAAGAAGCAGTTTTTTTATCATAATTAGACTAATTAAAATGTATTTTCTTTGGCATCGTCGCAAGAAAAAGACTCGGGGTTACAGATTTATTGATTGAATTGCACCAGTAACTTTTTGATCATTAACCCATGAAATCTTATGTTTTTACATTTCTTCTTTGTGTCTGGTCCGTTTCCCATGCAATAGCCAATGATAAGGTGAATGTTGTCCTAATTTTTGCCGATGACCAAGGATACGGTGATCTTGGTTGTTTTGGCTCGGAGAAAATAAAAACGCCCAATATCGACCAAATGGCAAAAGAAGGAAGGAAATTCACCAACTTTATGGTGGCTTCTCCAGTATGTACTCCTTCCCGTGCCGCACTACTTACAGGTTGTTACCCAAAGCGAGTCGGATTGCATCAGCATGTGCTTTTCCCCAGTTCAACTAAAGGATTACATCCTGATGAATATACCTTAGCGGACCTTTTTAAATCACAAGGGTACGCTACTGCCTGTTATGGGAAATGGCATTTAGGCCATCACCCTGAAACCCTTCCAAGGCAAAACGGTTTCG
>MDTG01416083.1_pt1 | contig 10636 bp, 11 predicted proteins | sample 811421 | NCBI WGS metagenome assembly MDTG01 (sample SAMN05326645, study PRJNA326480) | marine metagenome | isolation source: seawater | place: Pacific Ocean: South East | collected 2011
CTGGGTGCTGTTCTTGTGGCTGGTGTACTGTTCTTAATAATATCACTTACTCCAATCAGAGCTTGGTTAATTAACTCAATTCCAAAAAGTCTAAAACTTGGTATTGGAGCTGGAATAGGATTATTTTTAGCAATTATTGGTCTTCAAATAATGGAAGTTGTCGTTGATAACCCTGTAACATTAGTTCAATTAGGTAATCTTGGTGATCCTATAGTTCTTTTAGGATGTGCAACTTTTATAGCAATAATTGTTTTGGAAAAAATGAATGTAAAAGGAAATATTATCATAGGTATTTTAGCATTCAGTATTATTGCTTGGGCAACTGGCCTAGCAAAATTTAATGGTCTTGTAAGTTCACCACCACCAATGACATACTTATTTGAATTTGACTTATCTGCTGCAATGACTGCAGGAATGTCTACGGTTATTTTTACATTATTGTTTATTGACTTTTTTGATACAGCAGGGACATTGACATCTGTTGCTAACGTAGCGGGCAAAATTGATAAAAATGGAAAAGTTCAGGACATTAATAAAGCCATGCTGTCAGATAGTGTGGGTACTGTTGCGGGCGCAATGATGGGAACAACTACTGTTACAAGTTATGTAGAATCTGGTGCTGGAGTTAAAGCAGGCGGAAAAACCGGAATGACTTCATTAGTAATTGGATTATTATTTTTAGCATGCATATTTTTTGCTCCATTAGCAACAAGTTTGCCTAAACAAATTGATGGTGCAGCTTTGCTTTTTGTTTCTGTTTTATTCATTAGAAATATTACTGATATAGAGTGGAATGACATATCAGAATCTGCACCAGCAATATTAGCGATGATAGCCATGCCGTTAACCTATAGTATTAGTAATGGTATTGCTTTAGCATTTGTCTCATATGCGTTGATAAAATTATTTACTGGTAAATTTTCAACTACTTCTCCAGCAATATGGGTAATTGCAATTTTAAGTGTTATAAGTTTTGTAGTAGCTTAAAAATATTTAATAGGGCTAGTGTTAACTAGCCCTATTTATCTTTTTCATTTCTTTTAATAATTTCATTTATACTTAATTCTTCATAATGTTCTGTTGGCTGGACAATCCAAGGATCTGCATCTAATCTGACAGGACAAAAGTCTGGCTCAAAAGTCGAAGATTTTTTTTTCCACAAACAAGCTGTCTTAACTTCACTAATAAAATTTTTAGTAGGTCCATAATTCTTTAACCATTCAATACTTTTATTTAAAGTAAGACCTGTATCTGACAAATCATCAATAAGTAGGACATTCTTGAAATCTTTATCAGTAGCTAATGAGCTAATTTCTCTTGCAAACATTAATTTACCCTGTTTATCCTCTGTACCCTCACCTGAGTAACTTTGAATCACTATATAGGCTATTGGAAGCTTTAATATTCTAGATAAAATATCCAAAATTGGAGCAGCCCCTCGCATAATCCCAACTAAAACTGTTGGATCATAATTTTTATGTATTTGAATTGCTAATTTTTCCACAATTTTAGTATACTCTTGGAAGCTGATTATTAATTTATCGGTCATGGAGTTTTTTATCATATAAAGGTAATTAAAAAAAATTAAAAATAAGTTATGAAAATTTACGATTGTTTTATGTATTTTGATGAGGATGTAGTTCTAGATTTAAGATTAAATACGTTAAACAAATTTGTTGATTACTTTGTCATAGTTGAGAGTAAATTTACCCACAAGGGTGATAAAAGAAAACTAAAATTTGATCATAAAAAATTTGAAAAATTTAAAAATAAAATAATATATCTTGTATTTGAGGATGAGCCTAAGGGTTTATTCAAAATAAAAGATCCAAAAAATGATCATGGTAGTTATATCATGAATGCATTACTCAGAGAAAATAGTCAAAGAGACTTTATTTTGAAAGGATTAAATTCTGCAAAGAATGAGGACTTTATCTTAATTTCTGATGTTGATGAAATCCCAAATTTAGAAAATATTAATTTTAATAATTTTAAAGAAAAGATAATTCAATTTAGGCAAGAAATGTTTTATTATAAATTTAATCTTAAACTACCAAACCTTATTTGGACAGGCACTAAAGGATGTAAAAAAAAGGATTTAATTACCCCTCAGTGGCTAAGAAATATCAAAGATAAAAAATATCCTTTTTTTAGAATTGATACTATTCTATCAAAAACAAAATATATTAGTGTAAGATTTATAAATAATGGTGGATGGCATTTCTCTAATATAAAAAGTGCAAAAGAAATTGAATATAAATTAAAATCCTATCTTCATCATAGAGAATTTGACATTAACCCATTGAAAACTGAAGAAATTGAAAATATTATTGAAAATAAACAAGCTATTTATGATCTTAAAGTTGATAAAAGAGTCAATAAGATAGGTAATGGTAGTAAATTAGAAAATTATCCAACAGAGAAATTACCTCTATATCTTCAAAATAATAAAAAAAAATATGAACAATGGATTGATTAAATGAAAAAAGGCTATTGGATAAGTTTATACATCAAAGTAAATGATCAAGAAAATTTAAAAAAATATGCAGAAATTGTAACCCCAATTATTAAAAGCTTTGGTGGTGTGCCTTTGGTAAGAGGAGGAAAATATCAAACTTTTGATGGAGATAATTTTAATAGAACAGTAATCTGGGAGTTTCCTAGCTATGTAAAAGCTTTAGAGTGCCACGATTCAAAAGAGTATCAAGCGGGATGGGCTATAGCAAAAAATACCACACTAAGACATATGCAGATAGTTGAGGGTTTCAATACTGAATAGGTTCTGGATCTATGCTTCTCCACAAGTACCAAGTAGCAACTGAACAATAAGGTGAAAACCTTTTTTTAAGCAGATTTACAAATTTCATAGGTGGTAAGTATTTCTTATTGTAATTTTTAGAAATGGCCCTCAGAAGTCCAATGTCTTGTATAGGCCAAATATTAGATCTATTATAAGTGAAAAGTAATATCATTTCCGCAGACCATCTACCTATCTGTCTTAAATTTGATAGATAATTTATTGCATCTTCATCACTCATTTTACTAATTAATTTTGGATTAAAAGATTTATTGAGTATTTGTTTAGCTAAACTTTTAATTCCTAAAACTTTTTGACGACTTAAGCCACAACTTTTTAATTGGCTAAAAGTTAGTTTTGAAACGTTTTTTACAGTAATTTTATAATTACATTTTTTTTTAAACTTTAAAAATACAGAATTTGCTGCCGCTACGCTAATCTGTTGTCCAATTATACTTTTGCATAATGAAAAAAAGATATCCCTCCTAGAAGTCAACACAATTTCTGAAGGGCCTTGATAATTCTTGATTAATTTTGACATTTTTTTATCTTTTTTAGATAAATACTTTTTTGCCTTTGTCCAATATTTTGGAATTTTAGTCATTAATGTTTTTAAAAGTAATAATTTTATTTTTATAAATCTCTCTTCTAAAAATAATCAATGTTGAAATGATTACCAAAAAGGCTCCTAACAAAGTCTTAACTGTAGGTATCTCTCCCCATATAAAATATCCAAATATTATAGCAAAAACTAAGGCTAAATATTTTAAAGGAGTGACTAGCGAAACTTCAGAATATTTATATGATTGACTTAACCATAGGTTGGCTACTCCCCCAAAAACACCTATTAGAGACAATATAATAAAATGTTTCAAACTTGGTATTACCCAACCTTGTGGGATAGTTAAGAAACTTAATAAAGTTATTGAAAGAGAAAAATAAAAAGAAATTAACCAAACTGGCTCACTAGAAGAAAGCTGTCTAATTGTGATTGCAACATAAGAAAGTCCTAAACAAAAAATTATTGGAAAAATATAATAAATATTTAACTGACTAATTCCTGGTTCAGTAATAATTATGATGCCTATAAAACCTATAATAACTGCCAGCCATCTAAAAATACCAACCTTTTCATTTAATAAAAAAATTGAAAAAATTGTTGTAAATATTGGAGCAGCAAAAGATATACTAACTACGGTAGCTAAAGGTAATTTTCTCAGTGCAATAAATATTGCAACTAAAGCAATTAAGCCTGATAAGCATCTTAAAAAATGAAGTCCTGGTCTTTTAGTTTTATAAAAGTTATGGAGTCTATTTTTGGGGATTATAAAAAAATAAAAAATGATACCAAAAAACCCTCTGAAAAATAGGACTTGTCCTATTGGGTACTCAACAGACCACTTTACTATTATATCCATCAGAGAAAATGCACATATTGATAAAAACATGTACAAAAAGCCTAATTGATTTTTACTTAACATTGTGAGTAAATTTGTAAATTAATTTAATTCATAATCAATGGAAATAGCTGTTTTAGCACTTGGGTGTTTTTGGGGACCAGAAATTAAATTTAGTGAAATTGATGGTATCATTAAAACAGAGGTAGGATACTGTGGTGGTAATAGTAAAACGACAAACTATAAAGAAGTCTGTACAGGCAGTACTAATCATGCAGAAGTTGTTAAGCTAAACTATGATGAAAAAATTATTTCTTATGAAACGATTTTGAATATTTTTTTTGAAATACACGATCCGACAACCTTAAATTCTCAAGGGCCAGATTTTGGAACGCAATATAGAAGTGAAATTTTTTATTTAAATGGTGTTCAAAGAGAAAAGGCCAATAAGGTTTTTGAGGAAGTTAATAAAAAATTATTTGGTAAAGTTGTTACTCAAATTTCTTTACTTAAAAATTATTGTCCTGCGGAAGAGTATCACCAGATGTATTTAAAAAAGAAAAGATAATATGTTTCTAGTGGAAACTGACTGGTTAGAAAAAAATTTAAATAATGTCAAGATTATTGATTGCTCTTGGCATATGCCTCAAGCTAATAGAGATGGATATGAAGAATACAAAAAAAATCATATTCCAAAATCAATTTTTTTTGATTTAGACAAAAATTCAAATAAAGAAACAGATTTACCTCATATGCTTGTGTCCATAAATAAATGGGAAAAAATTGTTTCAGAGATGGGAGTTGATAATTCCGATCAAATAATAATTTATGATAATTCAGATGTTATAAGTGCATGTAGATGTTGGTATAATTTCATATACTTTGGTCACAAGCCAGAATTAGTAAAAGTTTTAAATGGTGGTTTTAAAAAATGGATAAATGAGAATAAAGTTGTAGATACTATAATCCCCAAAGTTGTAAAAACTAAATATAAGGCAAACGAAATTAAAAACTTAGTTAAAAGTAAAAAAGAAATAGATAGAAACATAATTGAGAAACAATTTGATGTCATTGATGCAAGAAATTTTGAAAGATTTAGAGGTGAGGCAATAGAGCCAAGGGCAGGTTTAAGAAGCGGTAATATAAAGAATTCTATCTGTATTCCCTATAATCAATTAATTAATATTAATAAAACTTTTAAAACAAAAAAAGAGATTGGTGAAATTTTTGACAAAAATTTGAAAAATATAAATTCAGATAGCGTTGTATTTTCTTGTGGTTCTGGTGTTACTGCCTGTGTTTTAGCCCTGGCTTATTCTTTAATAAGTGATAAATATTTGCCCAAAATATATGATGGTTCTTGGGCTGAATACGGTAAAATTTAGATGAAGAGATCTACAAAAATAATTACTATTCTAACAGTTTTTTTTGTAGTAATTGCTTCAGTTATTATAGCTAGGACTATGATTGGCAATCATTTTAAAAAAAAATTTAGTAAAACTCCTCCACCAGGAATAATCGTTACTGAGGTAATTATAGAGGAATTTGCAGAAAAATTAGAAACATTTGGAACAGCAATTTCAAGTAAAAGTAAAACTTTTAAAATTAGAAAAGATGAAGTTTCAGGTGAATTAAGATTAAAAGAAAAAGTAAAAAAGGGTGATTTAATACTTAATCTTTTGAGTGAAAATATTACAGCTCCATTCAGTGGTGTGATAGGCTACACAGGATTGACTGAAGATATATTTGTTTCAGATAATATTTTTATTATAACTCTCGATGATAATTCAACAATTTACTCCGATATTAAAATTCCTGAAAGCTATGCTCCATTTATAAAAAAAGGATTACCCGTAGAAGCAAAAGTTTCAAGTTATGGTAATAAAATTTTTACAGGTAAAATAGACTTTATATCTAGTAGAATTAATGCAGATACAAGAAGTTTGCTATCCAGGATAAGTATCAAAAATGAGGATTTAGAATTGTTATCCGGATCATTATTAGAGATAACTGTAAAATTCAATTTAAGAAATGCATTAAGTGTACCTGATACGAGCATTATGATGGAAGGAGAAAAATCGTATATTTACACGGTATCTGATCAAAATATTGCTAGTAAAACTGAAGTTAATATTGGATTACGAAGCGATGGTAAAGTTGAAATTCTCTCAGGTTTAAACGAAGGTGATCAAATCGTTGCTGAAGGATTAAAAAAAGTTAGACCTCAAGGTAAAATTAAACCCTTAAAAAATTAAATGTTTATTACTGAGCTTAGTATTAAAAGACCTACTGTTTCATGTGTAATGTCTTTAATTTTAGTCATATTTGGTATATTTGTTTTTTGGAAATTACCTGTAAGAGAATTACCAGATGGAATCCAACCACCTGTTGTTCAAGTTCAAGTTAATTATAAATCGGCTGCTGCCTCAATAATTGATCAAGATGTCACTCAAGTTATGGAGGATGTAATAGGCGGAGCTGAAGGTATAAAGAATATCGACTCAAAATCTGAAAATGGAAGAAGTACTATAAATATAGAGTTTGATACTAGTATTAATCTGGATAATGCCGCAAATGATATAAGAGAAAGGGTATCTAGAGTATTAGATAATTTACCATCAGAGTCAGACCCTCCACAAATTTTAAAAAGAGCAGCAGGATTTACCACGACAATGTGGTTATCACTTTCGTCCAAATCATGGAGTGATTTAGAACTTGGAGACTACGCAGAAAGATTTTTGGTTGATCAATTCTCTAGTGTGAAAAATGTTGGTAGAATTTTAGTAGGTGGATTAAGAGAATTAAGTATTAGAGTCTGGGTAGATCCAATTAAATTAGCAGCTAATGATTTAACAATTCAAGAAGTTGAAAATGCATTAAGAGGAGAGAATATTCGACTTCCTGCAGGAACATTAGAGGCTGATAATATTGACTTAACTCTAAACCTAGATAAATCGTATAATAATATCGAAACAATAAAACAATTACCTATAAAAAAATCTGCTAACAAAATAATATTGCTCTCAGATGTTGCTAATGTAGAATTTGGGCCAGTTTCAGAAAAAACTTTATTTAAAGCTCAAACCAAGGATCAAATTAACCTAAAAACAGTTGGAATTGGAATTTACGCAAAAAGTGGAGCATCAACTGTTGAGCTTTCAGATGACATAAAAAAAAAAATAGTCCAAGTCAAAAAATCTTTACCTGAAGGATTAGATCTTAGAGTCTCTTTTAATAGAGCGACTTATGTACAAGCGGCCATAAATGAAGTTTATAAAACATTAATAATTGCATTTATCTTAGTAGTAATAATTATTTATTTATTCTTGGGGAATCTCAAAGCTGTAATTGTTCCAGCAATTGCTCTTCCAGTTAGTCTAATAGCATCTTTTTTAGGACTATATATATTTGGTTTATCAATAAATATATTTGTTCTCTTAAGTTTTATACTAGCAATTGGAATAATTACTGATGACTCCGTAATCATGACTGATGCAATTTATAGAAGGATAGAAAGTGGAGAAACTCCCTTAGTGGCAGCATATAAGGGATCTAAACAAATATCTTTTGCTATTATAGCTACCACTCTAATTTTAATTGCAGTATTTCTTCCTTTAATTTTTATTGAAGGAATTTCAGGGACATTATTTAAAGAAACAGCAATTACATTATCATTTTCAATTATAGTCTCTTCTTTTGTTGCTCTTACCCTTTCTCCAATGTTAGCAAGCAAGTTTTTAATAAAAAAAAACGTTAAAAACAATATAATTAAAAAATTTGAAAAACTATTTTTAAGCTTATCTTCTTTTTATAAAGAAACATTAATTATTGTAATTAATAAAACTAGAATAATAGGAATTTTTATAATCTTTATAATTTTTATGTCAGTCTTTTTATTTAATTTTACTAAAAAAGAATTATTACCTATGGAAGATAGAGGAGTTTATCTTGTAATTGGTTTTACTGATGAAGGTAGATCTTTTGAATACACTCAAGAAAAAGCTCAAGAAGTCGAAAAAAGATTAATCCCATTGTTACAAACTGAAAATAGTCCTTACTCAAGATTTATAATGAGAGTTCCAGGATTTGGAAGCTCAGCGAACTCTTATAATAGTTTTATAATAATTGCTTTATTGGATAATTGGAAAAATAGAAAAAAAAATTCTCAGACTGTTATGAGGGAAGCTATTGGTAAGATTGTAACTTTACCTGAGGCTGTAGCGTTTCCAATCTCACCTCAATCAATAAGAGTTTCCAATTACAGTAAACCAGTTCAAATGGTTATCTATGGAAGAACATATGAAGAATTAGAAGAAGTTCAAAATAATGTAATAAAAAGAATTAGATTAAATAAAAACTTATCTAGAATTGAGTCTGACTATAATAGAAATAAACCTGAGATAAGATTAATTGTAAATAAAAATAAAGCAAAGGACTTAGGTGTATCTCCCAAATCAATAGGAAAGACGTTAGAAACGTTATATGGAGGAAAAAAAATAACTACTTTTAATCGAGAAGGAAGAGAGTACCCTATTATTGTTCAGCAGTATTTATCTGATAGAAGAAATAAAGAAGGAATTTCTAAAATTTTTGTTAGGTCTGAAATTTCTGGAAAACTTATTTCCCTTGCAAACTTAGTTAAGTTCAAGGAAGAAGGGTCAGCAAAAGAACTTGCAAGATATAATAGACAAAGTGCAGTGACTATTTCAGCAAATATTAATGAAAACTATACACTCACAGAGGCTATTTCATATTTAGAAAGTATCATGTCAGAAGTAGCACCAAATAATCAAATAACTTGGAAAGGAAAATCTGAAGAAATAAAAGAGACTAGTAGTGAATTATTTTTAATTTTTTTCTTAGCTCTTTTGACGGCTTATTTGGTAATGGCAGCAACTTTTAATTCCTTCATTCATCCATTTATAATTATTTTAACAGTTCCATTAGCAATATTTGGTGGGTTGGTTTTTATTCTTTTCTTAAATAGCTCCATTAATATATTTTCACAAATTGCATTGATAATCTTAATAGGTATATCAACTAAGAACAGTATTTTGATTGTCGACTATGCAAACCAAATTAGAAGAACTGGAAAAAATATTGAGTCAGCCATCAAAGAGGCATGTAATATAAGATTTAGACCAATCATGATGACCTCTTTAAGCACTATGATAGCCATGATACCACTTGTAATTGGAAATATTGGTCCGGGTGCAGGTGAAGGTTCAAGGTTAGCAGTAGGTGCAACTATTCTTGGAGGAATGATAATTTCCACGATCTTTACATTATACGTTACTCCATCAATGTATCTAGCTCTAGCAAAAAAGACTAATAGAATTGATGCTATAGATATCGAACTTAATAAACAATTAACTAAAAAATAATATATTTTTTTTTTTTTAAAGTATTGCTGCACTTCAGAAATTGTTTTCTATAAATCTTAGACTGTTTTTCAACTTTTTTTGCCAAATTAATAACTTTTTTATTTTTTTTATAATTTTTATAATTTCCCCAGCCCTCATGATAAGCAATATAATGTCTAAAAGCATCTTGAAGTGGTATCTTTAAAATAGAATTTGTTTTATTAGTGTACCAACCAATAAAATCTACACTATCTTTGAATCTGGCTCTGGTCGCAAGTGTATTACCTGTTTCATTCTTGTACTGTTCCCAAGTTCCTTTGACAGCCTGTGAATATCCGAAAGAACTAGAGGGTCGTTTAAAAGGAATGACTTTAAATAATTTTTGTCTAGGAGGTTTTGCTAGCCAATCAAAATCTGACTCCATCTTAATTATTGCTAACTGAATATGTATTGGTGTTCCCCATTTTTCTTCTACTTTTTTTGAATGTTTGTACCAAAGGTATCTCTCATTAAATATTTCACAACTATTTGAGGTGTTTTTAGGAATTGAAGAACACGCAGAAACTAATAATAAAAAGGCAATAAAGAAAATTTTTTTGTTATAATAAATCATTTGTTACCTTTTAAAAATTTATATATCTTAAATAATATAAAAATAAAAAAAACTCCAAAAAAATTTCCACATAAATCTTGATATTCAAAGTGTCTTTGTGGAATAAAAATATGACTTAATTCTAAAAAAATGGAAATAAAAAATAAATATAAAAATAGATTATTTGATTTATTTTTGTAATAAGAAAGTAACCCTGATAAAGATAAAATCATAAAAGCATAAGCATGGTTTGACGAAAACATCAAAAAGTCTGAAGTTAATTGTGGTTGTTTTTGTATGTTTCCATACAGAATCCATCCAAAAATACTTCCAGGATAAAGATATATTAAAATTAGTCCGATATTGGATATATGAAATGTGGTTTTTATTAACAAAAGTTTTTTTTTCATTTAACTAACATTTTTTTTTATATTAAATTAAGTTCAATAAAAATGAGTTATTTAATTTTAATTAGACATGGCCAAAG
>MDTG01023844.1_pt1 | contig 10635 bp, 7 predicted proteins | sample 811421 | NCBI WGS metagenome assembly MDTG01 (sample SAMN05326645, study PRJNA326480) | marine metagenome | isolation source: seawater | place: Pacific Ocean: South East | collected 2011
CAAAAATGATCATTTTGCTTAACAAGATGTTCTAGCTCATCAATTTTTTTATTCAAGATTAATATTTCATCAGGATCTATTTCATCTTTTTCTAAATAAATTAAAGGGTGAGCAGTTGGAATAGATTGTCCTGATATCAAAAGCTCCTCATATAACTTTTCACCTGGTTTAAGGCCTACATCTTTAATCTCAATATCACCATTTAGATTATTTTTATCTTTAACTGTTAATCCATTCAAAAAAATCATTTGACGTGCTAAATCAATTATTTTTACAGGTTTACCCATATCCAGAAGAAAAGTTTCTCCACCTTTAGCCAAAAAAGCAGCTTGCAAAACCAATTGAGAAGCCTCTTCAATAGTCATAAAATATCTAACAACATCTTGATGTGTTATTGTAATCGGGCCACCATTTTCTATTTGTTTTTTGAATTTGGGAACTACTGAACCAGAAGAACCAAGAACATTTCCAAATCTAACTGAAGAAAAAATAGTATTATTCTTTTTCTTTAGATAATCTTGAGAAAAACTTTTGACAATAATTTCAGAGAGTCTTTTTGTCGCACCCATTATATTAGTTGGCCTAACTGCTTTATCACTAGAAATAAATAAAGCCTGTTTTATATTTGCTGAAACTGCTGCTCTGCATACTGCCCTAACACTTAGAAAATTATTTTTAATACCTTGAATAGGATTAATTTCGACTAAATGAACATGCTTATAAGCTGCGGCATGAATTACTATTTCTACTTTTTCTTTAATAAAAGTATTTTCTAAGAATTCTTGATCTGAAGCATTATTTAATAAAGGTAATAAATCAATATCTCTTAATAATTTATTCGTTTTTATTTGTTCAAGAATTTCTTCATATATATGAAAAAGATTTACCTCACTATTATCTAATAATATTAACTTAGAAGGGATTTTTTCAATACATTTTCTACATAACTCACTACCTATTGAACCTCCAGCTCCAGTGATGCATATAACTTTATCTTTGATCCCAGGGCCAAGAAATTCTTCAAAAGGTTTTACGACATCTCTTCCAAGAATTTTTTCAATCTCAACAACTTTAAAATCCTCTTTCTTTATATTTACATTTGTCAATTCGTTAAAAGAATTAATATCTAGGACCTTAATTTTATTCTTTAAACAATAGTTATAAATAATCCTTTTTTTAGAATTTAATAGATCTGGAATTGCTATATATATTTGATTTATATTTATTGATCTTTTCTCTAACTGACTAAAAGAAACTATCTCAATTCCATATAAACTTCTATTCAACTTATTTTTATTATCGTCTATAAACGCCTCTATGATAAAACCCTCCATAATAAGAATTGATGCAATCTGAGCCCCAAGTCTTCCTGCACCGTATATTACTACCGACTTATTTTTTTTAATCTTTGATATTGAACCAGATAATAAAATATCGCGAAAGATAAATTTACTTGAACCAATAAAAATAGTTGAAATAAACCATAATAAAATATAGTACTTATAGATTATTAAACTATCTATAAAAGTTAGATTTAAAATATATATAAAAAAAATAATTAAAAAATTTCTTGCTGAGATAATATAAATATTTTTGCTACCAATATATCTTGACAAACTCCTATACTGGCCAGTCGATAGATATACAAATAATGAGACTAATAATAATAATAATTTATGAAAAAAATTTCCATTCTCTTCTTTAGAAAAATTTGGTAAAAACCATAATACAAATTCATTAGACATTATTATCAAAAAAACATCTATCAATATCATTATTAACTTTCTTGATTTTGCAGGAAATTTAGAGAGATATTTTACTAAAATTTGACTTATCATTATTAGTAGGTTTTATAAAAGTTCAATTTAAAAATTTATTAATGCTTGAAAACTCGTCAATACTTGTTGCACTATACATATTAATTAACTCCTAATTAGGATAACAGTGTAGTTCTTAAATTGAAATATTTTTTCGTAAGAAATCAATAAATATTTAATTTAATTATTCTCTAAATTTAAATATTTTGATTTAATATTATAAAATTAAATATTTAAAATAATATATAATAATGCTTATAATAAATAATTTAATACTTTAAATTTAACTTTTATGGATTTATTATGGGTAATCTCATAAAGTTTGCAATTATAAATTATATGGAACCTTTACCTGATGAAGGAGGTAGAAAATGGCGATCACATCAAATTGCCAATGTTATATCTAATAAAGGATTTAAAACTGCACTTTTTACTTCTTCTTATTCGCATTTCTATGGATATCAAAGAGGTTTACAAGATCAATTAATAAATAATTACTTTATAAAATTTTGCTATTCAATTTCATACAAAAGGAATAGTTTATTTAAACGAATAATATCTCAATTAATCTTTTCGATAAGCTTAATGATAAAATTATGCATTTATAAACCAAACATAATAATTGCATCATACCCACACTCGTATTCTCTCGTAGCAATATCAATTTTAAAACCATTTCTGAGATTTAAATTTATTATCGATATTAGAGATTCTTTAAGTCAACCTTCAAATAAGTTGCTTGTAAGAATTTATAATTTTTTAGAAAAAATTTTTTGTTACATCTGGTTTTACAACTCTGACCTTCTATTGGGGCCAGGAAAGAAAGTATACAAATATTTACCAAAAGAATTAAATAGAAAAGCTAAAAATAAATTCCAAAACATACCAATGACTTATGATATTACTCATAAAAAAAGTAAATTTATAAGAAATAAAATATACGATTTTATTTTTATTGGAAGTTTATCTAAAGCATTTGAACTAGAAAATTTTATTGATTACTTTAAAAAAAGGAGTGAATATAAACTTATCATTCTGGGGGATGGACCCTTTTTAGAAAAACTTAAGAATAATTGTATTTATAATGAGAATATTAAGTTTTACGGTCAGGTTAATTTCAAAACCATTCAATCATTAGCAGAAAATTCAAAATTTGGTTTGATGCCTTATTCAAATAAAAAAAATCGGTTTGCCCATCATTTTACCAATAAATTAGCAGAGTATTTATCATTTGGCATAATACCTCTAGTGCCAAATCATTGTTTAGAAATGGCAGATTTTTTAAAAAATAATTCTTGTGGAGAGATCTATGATCCAAAGAATTTATTTAAATTCTTAGATGATTTAGTAAATAAAAAAAATATATATTTAGACAAAGATCTTAAGTTGATTTACAAAAAATTTTTATCTTATGAATCCTTAAAAAATTCAATTAATGATTTAATAGGTTCTTATATCTAAAATTTTTTATTAACTATTTTCTGAGATCTATATCCAATCGATAGAATTATCATGATCAATAGAAAATAATTTTTGGCTAAATTATCATTAAATAAACCATAAAAAGCATTAAAGCAGATCAAAAGCTGAAATGAAAAATCATTAAAATTATAATTATTAGAAATTGCTTTTCTAAAGAATAAAATAATCAAAAATAAGGTTGGCAATCCATATTGATATGCAATTGTCAAATATGTGTTATGAAGGGATCGATTATATGTTCTATAATTCAATTCTCTAATTGTTTTAAATAGGACATTATGATTTCCACTCCCATAACCAAAAATAGGTTTTGCTTTAATATTTTCAATTGAATAAGTAAGTAAATAAAATCTTTGCTTATCAGAGGCAATTCCTTTAAAAGTAGATGATTCAATGGGATTTTGATTAAATAGATAATAATATCGAGATAAGATATAAGTATCTGATCTATTAATCAAAAATATTGATGACAGATAAAATAAAATACACACCACAAAAGCTAATAAAATACTTATCAATTTCTTTCTAATAACAAATTTGCTCAGGAGATCTTTAATAAATTCAAATAAAGTCAAAGAAATAATTGCCAATGAGATAGAAACAATTACACCTCTTGACTCAGTAATGATTAATACCGCTAAAGTTGTAAAAGATATTATATAAATATTTGTAAGAGGTATTCTCAGATTATGTTGTGACCTAATAGCCAATAAAAGTAAGATAATAGAAAGTAATGAAGAAGCTAAAACATTAGAATTTAATTTTACTAAATCTCCAAATATGAAGATTTTCTCAGAGAATAATAAGGCCACAAAATATAGTGGTATTGAATTGACTAAATGTTTAAATATATTTTTTATATCTATTTTTAAAAAAGTTGAAAAGAGAATTATAAAAAGTCTTAAAAAAGTACCCAGGAGTGGTGTTAAAGTATCGTTATTATTGAATAAACAAGAAGCAATCATCCATATATTGGCAGATAAAAATAAAAAGAAAAGTTGCTTATTTATTTTAAAGTCAATATTTTTATAATTATATAAAAATATAAGAATATAAATTATTAAAAATGAATATGAGTAGGGTAATTTTGCTAAAGGTAAAATCTTTATCTGTAAAAAAGAGAATGGAAGCAAATAAATAAATAAAATTAAAAAAGTCTCAATTTTAAATTTTTTTAAGAGATTTTTATTTAAATCTGAAAAATAGGTATTTGTCAAATGAGAAAAGACCATTATAAAATAACTTATAAAATAAAATATATTTTCTTAAATAATACTATTTTAATTAAACAAATCAAAGACTTGGATATGATTGATTGATAGATTATTTATAAATTGTGTTGGCCTATCATATGTCATAAAAGGAATAAAAACTGAAAAAATGCAAACGGAAAAGATAATTAATTTTTCTTAAAGCTGATTTCCGTATTATGATTAAATTATCATATAAATTTAAATTGGGGATTAGATAATTTAAGTTTTTTACTTTTAGTTGAAAAGGATTTATTAGAGAATATTAATTAATAAATATCATATTTTTCCTCTTTTTAATAAAAAAAGATTTACAAAATTATAATATTTCTAAAGTATTTTTAATAACTTATTTATAATATAAATTATTAATTGAATAATTTTAATTTCTAAATCTAATAAACTCTATATAAAATTTTTTAAGATTAAAAATATTTTTAATAAATCTGATAAAAAAAGGCAAAAATCTTGAAAATAATAAACTTTGAATAATATTAATTAATTCATTTAGATCATGAAACCTAATCCTATGTTTTTCATTAGCCATTACGAAACCCTTTCTTACTCTTTGTGTTTTAATATTATGTGGATAAATTTTAAAATTGAAATATTTAATAATTTTTAAAGTTTGATATTCTGAAGAATAATAAAAAGGATGTACTCTATTTTTTTCTAGTACAAGATTTCTCAGTTTTTCATATTTATATATTAATTTTTCAAATATGTAAGTAGGGCACATATAAAATCTTTCATGAACACCACCTTCCCAATCCCAAATGCTGGTAACATATCCTTTCTGAGAATCTTTTATTAATTTGTTTAAATTTCCATAATTGCGAAAAAGGATATCATCTCTCAGAACAATAAAAGAAGAAAATTTTTTTATATCAATCTCCTCTGAAAATTTCCTAAACATAAAAGTCTGATTTAATAAATGTCTATAGGCTTGGAAATTATCCTTGTGTATATCTTTAGTAAAATGAGCTGAAAAGTCTATATAAAAGTTTTTAGGTAATTTAATATTTATAACCTTCTCAAAAGGTAATGCTGAAAAGCTGCTACTTAAATTTACTTCTTTATTTCTTATCGAATTCTCATTATTAATTTGTCTAAATAAGTAAAAAAATTCAAACTCATAATCATCTATATTTTGAATATCCTTATAAATACTTTTTTGAAGATAAGTTAAAACTCTTTTAGCTTCTCTTCCTACCCCGTGCCTTATAACTGCAACTTTCATTAATACAAATATATTGAAAATTTAATATATAATTGTAATTAGATAATTAATCAAAAATAGTATATTTAAGGTATTCTTTATAAATCTGCAACATTTCCAAACCTTTAAAGATATTTGAATAGGAAAAGACTTTTTCTTGTATTAATATTTAAAAATTAAAAATTAAAGCAATATTTTATTTTGATATTTTTTAATTTACTTTTTAAAATATTATTTAATTATGAATTATTTACTAATTGTGAAAATTAAATTATGATTTAGTTTAATTGTAAAAAATCTTTAAATAAAATTATGCTTAATGATATTAAATTTATTAATAATTATTTTGAAGAATACAAAAAAATTATTCTTGAGATAGAGAATCAACATATTATTAATTTTAGAGATAGTCTTAAACTAACAAGTGAAAATGGAGGTAAACTTTTTTTTGTGGGAAATGGAGCAAGTGCATCATTAAGTAGCCACGCTGCAACTGATTTTACAAAACAAGCAAAAATAGAAGCACATGCTTTCAATGATCATAATCTTATTACTGCCTTATCTAATGATTATGGATATGAAAATTGGGTTGCAAAAGCAATAGAAATGTACGTGAAAAAAATAGATCAAATTATTTTTATTAGTGTAAGCGGTAATTCTCCAAATTTAGTAAATGGGATAAAATATGCTCATAAATTAGGTATCAAGACCGCATCTCTTACAGGATGTGATTGTAATAACCCTATTAGAGAAAATTCTAATAATTCAATATGGATAAATAGCAAATCATACAATATTGTTGAATCTTTACATACCGCAATACTTACATTAATCATAGATTTATTTATTGGAAAATCTATTTACCCTGTTTCTTAATAGATTGCTTAATATAGAAAAAAAATCATGTCCACTCTGGAACATATTGATTATATAAAAGACTAATTTTAGAGTTAAATGTAGTATTGTAATCCCTTCATATGCTCTCAGAGATTTAGCCCTTGAAATATTATGAGTGTCTAATTTATTAGTTAACTCATCAAAAAAAGAATATCTTTATAACTAATTATAGAAAAAATTGTCCTATTTTTTGCTTATCATTACTATTTTTTAAAAGCTAATTTCATTATTACAATGCCATATTATTATTCTTAAAAATAATTTCAATATTTTGATAAATATTTTTTCTAATCGAAATATTAGCTATTTCTTTAGAGCTAAGCGAACAACAAAACAAATATTTTTAAGAAATTCGACTCAACAGCTTTTTTAATGAAATAAGATCTATAGAAACAACATTTTAAATATAAAAGCTTATAAAATTTAGAACTGCAAATAACATATAATATGTAAATTTATTTGCTATGGTTCGACCTGTTGATTTATTTTAAACTATTTAAATTTTTCATTAAGCTTTGCAATAGATATTTTTTCTGCGATGATTTTTTGGAATATATATAGAAATAGAAATTAATAAAGAATCAAGAAGACAATTCTAGAAGAGAAGAGTAAAGATCATCTAAAGTTATTTATAAAAAAAAATCTTATTAGATATTAAAATTTTTAAATAAATTCTACTTTTAATAATTTATTATTTTTACAATATTTAGTTATTTTATTATTTAGTTGAAGACTTTATAAATCTAATTCATAAATGGTTCTCCAATAATTTTTTTAGGTTGATTTTCAATTTCTTTTAATTCATCAAATTCAATTAAATGTTTTTTATTATATTTTGAAGCTATATCCAATGCTATCTTTTTAATTGTTTTACCTTTACCAGAACAAATATTAAATTCACCGTGGCATCTATCCTTAGCAATTTTTGCTATTAATTCGCCTGCTAATTTAACATCAAGGTAATCTCTGATATAGTTTCCATTTTTTATTTTTACTTTCTTTGATTTTTTAAGATTATCATTAATGTATGGAATAAGTCTTCTTTTATCCTCACCTTCTCCATAAACATAAAAAATTCTGCACCAAGCAAATTTAAAATTAGATGTACTTTCTAATAGTTTTAAATAATTAAGTAATGCTACTTTTGAAAAGGTATATGGACTTTTTGGTTTTAAAGGAGTAGAAGTTTTTAAAATATTATTAGAAAAACTAAAATCATATTCATAACAAGTTCCTAGGCCTACAAAGTAATTAATATTTAATAAATTCATTGCTTTAAGCATATTAATAGAACCATTTAAACATTGAAGATTTTTTTTTGAAGTAAGATAATCTGCTACCTCTACATACCATGCTGCATGAATTACACAATCTACTTCCCTTAAAATATCTAACCACCAATTAACATCCTTAGTAAATAAATCATCAATAAAAATTTTATTAACATTTTCCAGATCAAAATCAAATTTTATATTGGCTCTTTTTCTGAGTAATAATGTAACATTGACATCTTTAATGAGAAGTCCTTTTAGGATATTCCTTCCAATAAATCCAGATGAACCTGTTATTAAATATCTCATTTCTAGAAAATCTTTAGCTCAGGGATTGCTGTTATAAATCTGATACCTTTTGCTCTGTATTTAGACAAACTATCAATTATTTCTTTAGAAATATTCCAGGGTAAAATAAGTAAGTAATCAGGTTTTTTTTCTTCAATTTCTCTTGGATCCAAGATTTTTATATGACTTCCAGGTAGATATTTATTCTGCTTAGATTTAGCTTTATCAAATACAAATTTAATTAAATCATTTTTAATTCCTGCATAATTTAATAAAGTATTTCCTTTGGCTGCGGCTCCATAACCCATTACAACTTTATTTTCTTTCTTAAGCTTTAAAAGTAACTCAATTAGATTATTTTTAATTAATTCAGCATTTTTCTGAAATGAGTCATAAGTCTTAATACTTTTTATTCCAAATATTTTCTCTCTATATAACATTTTCTTTACTGAGAGATTTTCAATATGAAAACTATCTTGAAAACATCCAAAGATCCTTAAACTTCCACCATGAGTGCATAGTTCTTCAACATTAAAGATTCTTAGACCAGAGTTTTTAAAAATATCAACCACTGTAGTAAAAGATAAATATGAAAAATGTTCGTGATAAACAGTATCAAATTGTTTTCCTTTTATTAATTGCATTAAATGCGGAAACTCTAGAGAAATTACTCCATTTTCTTTTAATAATTCTTTCATAGCAAGTGTAAAATCTTTGATATCTGGAACATGTGCAAATACGTTATTACCAATAATTAAATCTGCTTTACCTTCATTTTCTGATATTATTTTTGCATTATTTAATGTAAGAAACTCATTTATGATATTAAGATTTTTTTTCATAGCAATTTTTGCTGAGAATTCAGTAGGTTCTATTCCTAAGCATGGGATTCCTTTAGTTTTATAGTATTGAAGCAAATATCCATCATTAGAGGCTACTTCAATTACTAAACTACTAGAAGATAAATTAAATTCACCAATAGAGTAATCTACAAACTTTTTGCAATGCATTAACCATGATTCTGATGTACTTGATAAATATGCATAATCTTTTGTAAATAAATTATCTGCCGCAATATAATCTTCTGTTTGAACAAGCCAACAATTTTTGCATACTCCTACTTTTAGCGGAAAATATTTTTCAACTTTTAGTAAATCATTTTTGGATAAATATGAATTTGATGGAGGAGCATGACCCAAATCAAGAAAAGTATCATTTATTTGAGAATTACAGTTTCTACATTTCATATTATTTATATACCTTTGAAATTATTTTCAGATAAAATTTTAGTACTTTTATCCTTTTTTGAAATTATTTTATTTTGTATCGGCCAATTTATATTGATTAAAGGATCAAGAGGATTAATTGATTTTTCAAACTCAGGAGAATATGAATGATCATGAAAATAAATCAATTCAACATCATCACTTAATGTCTGAAATCCATGTGCGAAACCTTTTGGTATTAAGATCATATTATTAATTTCACTGCTTAAATTTAATGAAACATATTTTAAGTAAGTTTTAGATTTCTTTCTTACATCAACTGCCACATCAAATACTTTACCTTTAGTACAAATTATAATTTTCGACTCAGTGGTTGGGGGTAATTGAAAATGCATACCTCTAATAGTTCCCTTTTCCTTCGTAAATGTTCTATTTATCTGGACAATGTGATTAGACCATCCTATATTTTTAAGCTCATTAAAACAAAATAATCTTATTAAATATCCTCTTTTATCAACGATAGGAGATTGAAAAATTTCAAAAACATCTTTTATTGGAAGCTTTTTAAACTTAAACCTAGCCATCTATATATTAAACTCCTTTAAATCTAATAAACATAATTTATATGCATTTTCTCCTAAATAAAAATTTTTATACCAATTAATTGTTCTCTCAATACTTTCAAGAATATTCCATCTTGGATAATAACCTAAATCATTTTTTATAAGTGAATTATCAAGAAAAAGCTTCCCAGATTCATAGAATGAGTCGGTTTCATTAAATATATAATTAGAATTTTTATATAATTTTGATGCTATTTCTATAACTCCTTTAACCGAAATTAATTCGGATGTATTAGGACCAATATTATAGCAATCATTTAGGCTGTCATTCTCATAAGAATTTTGCGCTAGTAATAAATATCCATATATTGCATCTAAAACATGTTGCCATGGTCTTATAAAATGAGGTCTTCTGATCTCCAGATAATTATTTGATTCCCATGCTCGAATTGCATCTGGGATTAATCTATATTTTGACCAATCTCCACCTCCAATTATGTTGCCTGCTCGAGCACTATAAATTCTCACATTATTTTGTTTAAAAAAAGAATCTCTGAAAGAATTTATAACAATTTCAAGTGCAGCTTTGCTAGCACTATATGGATCAATACCTCCTAATTCA
>MDTG01107446.1_pt1 | contig 10635 bp, 8 predicted proteins | sample 811421 | NCBI WGS metagenome assembly MDTG01 (sample SAMN05326645, study PRJNA326480) | marine metagenome | isolation source: seawater | place: Pacific Ocean: South East | collected 2011
ATGGCTAATTTTAAGTTTAAGTATACTATGACTTTTCCCCACTTGTATGATAGCCATGGAGAGCTGATGAGAGCTTATGGTTTTTCATCATATCCTGCTTTAGCATTGATTAAAGACGGTGAAATAGTTTACAGCGGTTCAGGCTTAAAGTCTTATTCAGAGCTGTCTAGCGAAATTGAAAAGTATTTGTAGGAAAGTAAAATGAATTTGAAATCAGTATTAGCATTTGCAGTTACCATTCTATTTTTCTCATCAGGTTGCCTAGATTCTCTTGACAATTCTTTATCTGGAGGATTTTGGGGCGATGATTGTAGTACTGATGAATCAGACTGCCCTCCAAGTCCAGCTCCAGATTTCGATTTAGTAGATCAAGAAGGAAATGCAGTTAATTTGACTCAGTTTGAAGGTAAAATTGTAGTCATGACTTTTGTTTACACACATTGTCCCGATGTTTGTCCAGCTATAACTTATCAGATGAAAAGATTAGCAGATCAACTTGGAGATGATTATGGAGAATCGGTGGTTTTTCTCAGCGTAACTGTAGATCCTGAACGAGACACTCCTGAGCGATTAGCAAGTTTTTCTTCAGGATATAATGCATCCTGGCAATTTCTTACAGTAGATTCGCAATCACCTGTAAATGAAATGAAACCTGTTTGGATTGATTACAAAGTTCAAGTTCTAATTGATGAAGAGGCATGTTCAGGAGAAGGGCATTACATGGAAGGCTATGATGGATGTCATTGTAATCCAGGATATATGCACGGAAATGGAACTTTTGGTAAGGATGAGTGTATTGAAGATCCAAATTATGTATTTTCTAACACTACATTTGAACAAGGAACAATAGAGTATGATATAATTCAAGCACTTGATTTATGGTCTTTAACTAGCCAAAATAATTTGGCTACAGAATCAGACGCAATGACAATTTTAGATAACCAATTATCAGAATTATTTGCTCCATACTGGAGTATAATGGATATCAACGGTACAAGCCATAAGTCTACAGATTATTACAAATCAAATCTTACGTTATTAGAATTTTTCCACACAGATTGTGGACACTGTAATACACAAATGCCTGCTTTGGAAGAGTTTTATCATAATTATTCTTCAGAAGTTAATTTGATTTCAGTAGGTGGCTCTAGTCTTTCAGGCAATAAAGACAATTTAACAACAATTCAAGAATTTGCTTCAGAACATAATTCTTCATGGACTTATCTCTACGATGAAGATGAAATCTTAAAATCAAGTTTTGGTCTTAGTGGTTATCCTAGTTGGATTCTTTTAGAAGGAGATTTAGACTCAGGAGAAGCTCAGATAGTCCACAAATCATCAGGATCTAAATCATACAATGAATTAGTCGAAATGGTTACAAATCGCACCGTTTCTCAAAATGTTACTGAACAAATGGATGATATCTTGGAAAGTATATATCATTGGAGATTAGGCCATATTTCAGATAGCGATATGTTAGGCGTAATTACTGCAGCACTTAATTATGAATTTAATTCGGATGAAGAAGCAGTTCCAAACTACGGTGTAAGTCATTCATCTAGGCTCTACATAATTGATCAAAAAGGCGATTTCAGAGTCCTTTGGAGAGGAACTGATTGGACTTACGCTTCGATATATCACGACGTTCAACTTTTACTCTAGTAACAGCCAAATACCCGTTTACTCAGTAACAAATATGACGCTACTTGGTTTTGGTGAAGATAATTTAGTTTTTTTTGACTACGAATTTAGTTACATGCACATTATTGCAGCAGGTATTTCGGTTTTCATTGGAATAGTAATGACTCAATCAGGCTTTGATAAATTATTCAATTGGGAGGGAGAGCTTGATTTTATAACCGGTAAATTTTCTAAAACACCATTAGCAAATTTTTCAACATTTGGTCTTATTCAAGTCACCATTTTTGAAGTTATATCAGGTTTACTATCTTTGTTTGGTGCTTTGATGGTATTATTTTACAATGAGAATTCATATGGAATAATGGGTCTTATCTTAGCAGCAGTTTCACTTTCCATTCTAATGTTAGGACAGAGAATCTCAAAAGATTATGAAGGTGCAGCAGTACTAGTTCCTTACTATATTCTAACTATGTTTGGTTTATTTGTTTATGTTTCTTAGAAACCACAAATAGTCTTCAAATCATCAACAGCACCAGGTTGTGTCAATCCTATAGCTAAGAAAAGAACAGCTAAGAAAAATGCAGGAACTGCAGCAGTTCTATTGACAAGAGGAGGGTCCCATGCCATATGCATGAAATAGGATCCAATAAACCAACATTTGATAGCGGCGATTCCGAATAAAATAAGCATAGTTGTCCAGAATTCAAATTCTCTCAAAATGGCAGCTACTTCTAGTAAAGTCCAAAATACAAGCCATATGAAAATTCTAACGAAACCTTCTACAGGGTCTTCAGTTTTACCGAAAGTAACCCAAGCAGGGAAAGAATGATCATGATGTTCATCATCATGATGCTTAGAACTCTTATGTGATTTCTTCTCGTTAGTTTCAATAGTTTTTGCTTCTACAGGTTCCTCTTTGTCTATAGTTTCATCTAAAGATTCCTCAACAGCGTCTTTTTTACTTTCCTTTCCAGCAGTTTCTACTTCAGCGTCTACAGTTTCTTCTTTTATTTTCTCGTCTTTAGTAGATTCGGCGTCTACAGTTTCTGAATCTCCTTTCATTTCTTCAAAAATAGTTCTGTTAACTACATATTGAGTCCATCCACCACGTCCATCTTTATATTCACCTTTGAATAGAACATTCTTATCTCTTAGTCTAAGTATACTCTTCTTTACAGATGGGGCGCTTGTGTCAGAAGCTTCAGATAATTCTTTAATTGTAAGTTTCTCACTAATGCCATTCGAATCTTTAGAACAGGAATCAAAAATATATTGAGTAAGTTTACTTTGAATGCCAGATAAGTCAGAAAAAGCTACGAGAGGTTCATTTCCATTTGAGAATTCCAATGCTTCTTTATTTTTATCATATTTTTCGTCTTCACTCATTTTTCACCTCAATACAAATAAAAGAATGGGAATACAAAAACCCATACTACATCTACGTAGTGCCAATACAATCCGAATAGTTCGATTGTATCATGATATTCTTCATTATAACCTTCTTTGTTTGATTTAGCAATCAAATAACCAAGAGCGATTAATCCTACAAATACGTGTGCTCCGTGTGTTCCAGTGGTTATGTAGAATGTACTGCCTTCTAAACTAGTATCAATCCAAAATCCATCCGCATACTTCGGCGCAATACAATGATCTTCAATATTTTGCCCCTTAGTAACATCACAACCGTAATGAGCTTCATCCCAGAAGTTGTAATGCCGCATTTCATTCCATTCCCATAATTTAAGTACCAAAAACATAGCACCTAGAACAAAAGTAACCATGAGATACCTTGTAGCGGCTTTTGGGTTGTTGTTCTTAGCGGCGTAAAGGGCCAGAACTACAGTTAAACTACTTAGAAGTAAAGCAAAAGTATTGATAACTCCAAATACTAAGTGACTTCTGATAACATCAGCAGCAGGTACCCAACAGTCTTCGAACTGTAAACCACAATCTATTCCAGGATCGTAGTCTGGTACAGCTGCACGATATCTAAGGTAAGCACTCAGTAGAGTACTGAAAACCATAACCTCAGTTAACAAGAAAATCCACATGCCGAATTTCCTGGTAGATATGGTATCCCAGAAATCATGATATGTCTCCATATCCTCTCCTTCCTCAGAATCTTGATCCCAATAATCTTGGATCCACATAAAAAATCCAGTTATCATTCCGGCAAGTCCAAGTAAGAATACGAACCAGTAACCAGAGTTTTCACCGGCAGTAGCCATTACAAGTCCTATAAACATTACGGCCGAAGCTAATGAGAATACAAACGGTGCTATTGTATTGATGTGACCTTCATGATCATGGTGGTCATCGTGTCCATGATCTCCGCTCATTCTTGCATCTCCTCAGCATCTAAAAGAGTTGGAATTTCAACAAAACTATTTTCTGGAGGCGGTGACGAAGTTGCCCATTCAAGCGACCATCCGTCCCAAGGATTATCTCCAGCCTCCTCACCATTTTTGTAAGAATAAATAACATTGTAAACAAAAATTAATTGCGCAAATCCAAAGCAAAATGCAGCTATAGAGATGAATTCGTTTAAGTCTGCTAATGATTCATCATACGTTGCATATCTTCTTGGCATTCCTTCGATACCTACGTTATGCATTGGATAGAACGCAGCATTGAAGAAAACAAAAGAAGTAAAGAAATGTAGTAATCCTAGTCTTTCATTCATCATTTTACCCGTCATTTTAGGATACCAATAGTATACTCCTCCGATGAATGAGAAGATTGTTCCTCCAACAAGAACGTAGTGGAAGTGGGCGACAACAAAGTAAGCATCATGTAACGCAATATCAATAGGTATAGATGCTAAGATAATTCCAGTAATGCCTCCAATCGTGAAGGTAATTATTGTTCCCAGAGCCCAAATCATAGGAGTCTTCAGGACTATTGACCCTCCGGTCATAGTAGCTAGCCAGTTGAAAATTTTAATACCTGTCGGCACCGCAACAAGCATAGTTGTTAGCATGACAATAAATCTGAAAAGCGGGTCTGCTCCAGTGGTGAACATATGGTGTCCGTATACTATGAATGAAATAACTCCTATCGTAGCCATTGCGTAAACCATAGAGGTATATCCGAAAATAGGTCTTCTTGAGAAGGTAGAAATGATTTCAGATAGAACTCCGAATGCAGGCAAAATAACAATGTAAACTTCTGGATGTCCGAAATACCAGAATAAGTGTTGCCATAATATCGGGTCTCCTCCGGCAGCAACATCAAAATATAAAGTTCCAAAAGTTCGATCTGCCATTAATAACAATAAAGCAACTGTGAAAACAGGAATTGATAGTAGAAGTAAGAAAACAGTAACGAGTATTGACCATGCGAAAAGAGGCATTTTCATTAGAGAAACTCCTGGGGCTCTCATCCTGAGCATAGTTGTTAGGAAATTAATTGCAGTTAATGTCGATGAAGCACCAAGCATAATTTGCCCAGCTACCCAGAAATCAGTACCCGGAGTAGTTGCAGAGTCTCCTGAAGAATAAGGTGTATATCCAGTCCAACCTACATCTCCCGCACCTCCTGTAAAGTATCCCATATAGATCACAATACCTCCCGTTGGTAATAGCCAATATCCTAGGGCATTTAGCCTTGGGAAGGCCAAGTCTCTGGCTCCAATTTGTAAAGGAATCAAATAGTTAGCAAATCCAAATATGATAGGCATGGCAGCCATGAAAATCATAGTAGTTCCATGCATAGTAAATGTAGAGTTATATTCTTCGTAAGTCAAAAAGTCCCCATCAACACGAGGTTCTAGCAATTGCCATCGAATAAGCAATCCTAAGATACCTCCAATGAAGAAGAATCCGAATCCAGTAACTATGTACAAAGTTCCAATATATTTGTGATCGGTTGTAGTTAGCCAAGGATATGCATAATCCCAATAATCTTTGATTACATCTTCAAAAGATTTATCTTCTGTAACCATCTTATTTCCAATAACAACAACGCTCAAAGTTAGTAACAGAATAGTAAATGCGTAAGTCATTTTTTGAGGGAAAGACATTTCTTCTTCTTCAATCTTAATAACGGCATTTACTCCAGGAATTTGATATTCTGCTTTATTCCAATAGTCTCCTAAAGTACCGGCACCTCCACCAGCATTTCCATTTACAGAATTGCCATATATTGTGAATTTGGCAACTTTTGTATCAGCATCTGGAGCAGTCCAATTAAATGTCCATTCTCTAAAATTATTTCCATATTCATTATGTGTGAGATGAGTTTCACCTTGAGGAATCCAAGTTTTATTATCGATTGATTCCAGAATGCCGTGGCTTGCTCTAACAAAGAAACCACCTTGGTTTCCCCCTACCATAGGTTCAGGACCTCCTGAGATCCTCAGCGTTAGCGTGTATACTTGACTTACATTATAATTTTCTGGTAAAACTGATAAATTAATTACCACATCACTTGAGTAAGGACCCTCCGTATGGCACGTACATCCATTTGCTTCAACTTGGTCTGTTGTAGGCGCCATAATTCCTATTGGCAAACTATTTCCTGTAGGGAAAGTAGTAACTGCAAATAAGATAGCTATAATGAATCCTAGACTTAGCTTATTCATTGAGCCTCCGTTAGATAGATGTCAGCTAACATTTTAGAGTGGCTATCTCCACAAAACTCAGTACAATATAAATCGTAATGACCTGGATTAACAGTATCTGAATCAAGCCATGCTAAAGTTTCTAAATTAGGAACTGCATCTTGTTTAATGCCAATATCAGGTAAGTAAAATGCATGCAAAACATCTTGTGATGTTATCTTAAAATGTATAACGGCTCCGTAAGGCAACTCTAAACAATTTGGAAGTGCAAAGCCTTGATCGTTATAGCAACTTTCAAAATTTAGAGGTTCCTGATAAATTCCATTAACGCACCAAGATTTGCTTTCTCCAGCTTCTTCGCAAATAGGAGTTTCAAAATTCCAACCCCATTGATATGCAGTAACCTCAATTGTTAGGTCAGGATCTTGGCCATCGACGTCCCACATATAATTCAAAGGACCTAGTGAAATAAATGTCAACCAACCTACTAGTATCAGAGGTGCAATAGTCCATGCAAGTTCAATCCTAATATTACCTCTTTCATGGGGGAAAACTCCTGCTTTTAGAGCATCTTCATGGTCAGGATCACCTTCAGTGTGTCTAAAATAAATCAAATTATAAGCTAACCAAACAGCAACTAAAAGAGCTACAATTACAGACCAAATGAACATCTGCCATACGACTCCACCATAGCCCCCATAATCCCCTCCGAAATCATTCCATATGCTGGGATTTTCAAAGAATATAAGGTCTTCAATTAGTGCCATTTTGTTACCTCAGAAATTACTATTACTTTCTGTAATTTAGGACGGGTTTATTAAAGCTGATTACTCAAAAAATATTTAATGGATATTTTGCATCTATTACAAGAAAAATAAATAGGGCATACAAATAAACATTCGAAAATTGAAACACTCTCCATGCATATTCTTCAGATTTATTTTGTTTAAGATTAAATGCTAAATACGAGAAATATAGAGACAATACAGTTCCTGAAATAAGGAAAATAGATCCCGTTCCTCCCAAAAAAGAAATCAATAAGCTAGTTATGATTAAAATCACGCTGTATCCTGCAATATGACTTCGCGTAGTATCTTCTCCTTTTACTACATTTAACATAGGTATTCCTGCTTTTGCGTAATCTTTTCTCTTGGAAAGTGTAAGAGACCAAAAATGTGCCGGTGTCCACATGAAAATAGTCAAAACCATTAACCAAGGCAAAGAATCACTAACGTTACCACCTGCAGCAACCCAGCCAATTGCTGGCGGTGTGGCTCCAGCCAGACCTCCAATTACGATATTATGAGGTGTCCTTCTTTTCAAAAACATAGTGTAAATGAATACATAAAAAAATGCACTAAATGCAGTAATAATTCCAGCTTCAATTGTAGTGTACAAAGTTACTGTAGAAATGCCGATTAAGCACATGCATATTCCAAAAAGTAAGGCATGGTTTGGCGAAATGTATCCAGAATGAATAGGCCTTTTTGCAGTTCTTTTCATGAAAGGATCTATATCTCTTTCATACCACATGTTGATAGCCATAGAACCGCCACTTGCTAGTGAGCCTCCAGCCAAGACAACTAAGGAAATGATAATACTGTCAGTAAACGTCCATCCTTCTCTCTTGTAACCTTCAGTTAAATCATAAACTAAGACTCCACAAATTGCTGTGGCTTGTAATAAAACAACCACTCTTGGTTTCATCAACGTCCAATAAATCTTAATTAAAGAGGGTTTTTTTTCAGACATTACTTTGTTCTCCTTTGCTCACTACGTGTAACAGATACGCAGTAGCGACAGATAGAAAAGTCAGTGCCCCAATTAATAGATGCATCAATGAAATCCATCCGAGAAATTCTCCATCTCCTGCAGATAAAATGTAAACTCCTCCGAGAATTACGTTTATTCCAAAAAATCCAATTGCAATGTTAAATGCTCTAACTATTACTTGATCATTCATTTTCATTTTTGTCCAAACTAATATTCCCCCGATGACTAAAGCTGAAGCTCGGTGTCCTAATTGAAGTAAAACACCAAATTCAGATAGTGACGGGATAATTTTCCCAGAACAAAGAGGCCAACCAGTTGTTCCAACACCGCATGCGCCTCTATGATAACTTGTTGAAAGATATGCTCCGATTAGTAATTGGATTAGAAGTAGCAACATAACTGTAGATATGATATTCAAAGTTTTTGATTTAGTATCCTTGACTTTTAGGTTTTCAGGAAGATTTTCTTGCCCGCTCCACCAAAAAAATCCTACAGCCAATAAAGATGTAGTAAAAACAAGGGCCATAAATAAATGGAGAGAGACAGTCCATGGCGCATTATCTAAATCTACAGTTATGTAACCTAAAACAGCTTGAAAAATGAGAAAGGTTGAGGCTACAAAGTGAATTTTGTAAGGCCTTGAACCGATTGTTTCTTTCAAAGACCAGGCAGTATAATGACTGTAAAGAACCAATAAGCCAATCACTCCAACCAGTGCGCGATGTACCCATTCAGTGAAAATTTGGTAAGTAGTATATCTGTGTTCAGCACCTCTTGAATCTATTTCATCAGGATTGTCTTCCCACCATTGTTCTTGCTCTTCCTCAGATATATCGAATCCCCAAGTACCAAAACATTTAGGCCAATCTGGACAACTTTCTCCTGCATCATTTATTCTAATCCAACCTCCCGTTGTTATTATTAGAAAGGCAATCAAAGCCAATCCAAATGGAATAAAGTATGAGCGATACCAAACTGCCATTATTGTTAAGCAAATCTGTGGGTCTTTATAGTTGCGTTCGAAGTTAGATACTCATAAATATCTACTTCTCTACAACATTAATATGTTCAGAAAAGCACTAGCACTGGGCTTGTTCGTTTCACTTTTACTAAGTGGAATCTTTTTTTCACCCGTAAATACAGCAGAAGAAGATGAAGAATATTATGAAGATCAGCCATATCTATACTATCATTTACATCTAAATGAATTGGATTACAAGCATATTGATCGTTGCATGAATGATGAAGATTACCAAAGCCATACTGAATGTGAAGATTCCGCGAATTCTGATTTTAGTGGCTCAGTTTACATGCGTAGAGAGTATTCAGCTCAAGAATCAGAAAAATTTAGAGAATTGCTCGTAAAAAGCTATAAAATTTCTTTGCTTGATAAAGAGTATATTCAAAATGTAAATTCAATTCTTATGTCTGTAGCCGAAGGTACAGAAAATGCTGAAGACGGTATTGAAACTATATCTAATTTAACAGCAACTTATGATGGTAAAGCAAAGATGTTTTTGGACTATGAAGTTACATCTACAGAATTAGTAACGCTAGATATGATAACTTGGGTTAGAGATAATTTTGTCATGGAATCTATGGTTGACGGAGTACCACGTGGCATAATGTCTAAACGTTTAGATAATGTAAATGAAACTCTTGATCGTAGTGATGATACTACTGAAAAGCTTATTGATATTGAAAACGAAATGCTCAGAGAGCATTATGACATAGAAACAACAACGCAAGGAGGTCCATTATTGAAAATTGATGGAGTTCAGGCAGTTTGGTCAAATTGGGAATTTGAGAGTGTAGGTCCAACATCTCATTTGCTTGGTGGCGTTTCATCTCAAAAAGATAATCGTCTTTGGATAGGTCAGTGGATGCACATTGATTTCCCTAATGCAACACATACTCCCGATGATCACACGATAGAATTTGAATGGCCTAGGGAAGACTTTACAGGTAAAGAGACAAATTTCCATGTTGGTTTAGGATATGGTGAAATTTTCAAGAATATTACTACAACTACTATGGACTATTGGCAAGATGAGAATGTTAAAAATCCAGCTTGGTTTGATTTCAGTGCAGATAATGGTACTATTGGTAGCTTTGAGGCAACTTTTGGTCAAGGATATCCAGATTATGCAGAATATAATTGGCATGAAGCTAAGGATTATGCAGAATCGTTGACTTATGAAGGATTTAGTGGACACCTTGCAACAATAACCAGTAAGGAGGAAGCTGAAATAGTATTTTCACTTTTGGATGGTCAGCATTACTGGCTCGGTGGTTTTCACAATATGGATAGTCCAGATTACTCAGAACCTTCAGGTGGTTGGGAATGGGTTACGGGTGAAAATTTTAGCCATGAGTTTTGGGCAGAAGATGAACCAAATGAAGCAGGTCCTGAAGATTGTTTAGAAGTCTGGGGTTTTGATAAAGTTTTGAACGATAATAGATGCTACAGAGGGTGGTCAGGTTTGGTTGTTGAGTATGATATGAATGGAACCAGTCACTATGAGGCATTGATACCAGAATGGCACTGGGATGATAAGAATCAGACTGATATTTTGGTTTATGTAAAAGCAATTCCTTTAACAGATGAGGAGAGGAATGAAATTTTGTTAGAAGAAGGTGATCCAGATGCAGACGATGAC
>MDTG01248104.1_pt1 | contig 10635 bp, 16 predicted proteins | sample 811421 | NCBI WGS metagenome assembly MDTG01 (sample SAMN05326645, study PRJNA326480) | marine metagenome | isolation source: seawater | place: Pacific Ocean: South East | collected 2011
AGAAGCTGTAGTGGAACCAGAAGCTGTAGTGGAACCAGAAGCTGTAGTGGAACCAGAAGCTGTAGTGGAACCAGAAGCTGTAGTGGAACCAGAACTAGAGCCAGAAGTAATTGCTGGGGAGGCACCTGAAGTAACACCTGAACCAGTAGTTTCTCCTGAAGTAATTTCTGATGTTGCGAATGAACTAGAGGTAGTTGTTGAGACAGAAATCATTACGGAACTCGAACAGAAAGTTCTTGAAGTAACACCTGAAACTGTAATTTCTCCTATAGTAGTTATTAGTAGCGATGTTGGTACTTCAGATTCCTCATCAGAAGTTATTGATTTTCCCAATGAGGAAATTGGGATCGATAGTCAGTCACAAGAACTTTTTGTAACTGACGATTTGATTGGAGAAGTTGTAGATCCTTTGACGGGATTAAACTTTGTTGCTAGTCAGTCAATTCAAAAGACTCTATGGAGTGCCAACTTCACTAAAGACTCTGTTGGTTTCAAAGGTGTTAGTGGAGATGGAGACTTTATTTTCAAAGTCTCTGATAGCAATGATCGGAGATCTGCTGATATGCTGACTGGCTCATCATATGGGTTGGTGTTAGTAGAAACTGGAACCAGTTTTGAAGAGGCAATGGAGAGTAATGATTACATTATTTCTAATCCATTTTCTACTGACAATGGGAAGAAGTCATTCGTTTCAATGGATTCAGACGCCGTTGGCTCATTTATTGATAGTACTGATAGTGATTCCTATACTTCGATGTTAGTTAATTTGGATACTATGGAAGTAGATATTAGTCAGGAAGTTGGTGATTTGACAAAACAAACAAGTAGAAGATTTGACCGAAGGATTAAGTCCTGGGACTTTCAATCTACTAGCACTCCTGGTGAAGAAGCAAATGTTGAGAATTCGTTTCCCATCGCTTCTTTCTTGTCTCAACTTTTTAGCTCCTCTTCTTGTTCTGGTTTTTGAGATTAATACTCAATTATTTTTAATTCTATTACGAACAGGGGGGAGACTTATTCTCCCCCTTTTTAGTGAGAATGTTTTACCTAAATATATGTAATCAGTTTGTTTGTACGATGGACTCCTCCGAACTAAGATCTCTTCAAGAAGCTACTTATATTGCTATGAATGGTCACGGACGTTCATATCCAGGTAATGTAAGAGATGCTGAACCATTTATTGCTGCCTCAATTTTCCCTGAAGACATCAATTTAATTGTTGAAAATGCAATGGCTAGATGTTTCTATAGTGGTGGTCACGACCTACACGAAGTTGAAACTAAAGAGACACGTGAAGGGACGAAGTATAAGGTAAGAGTCAAAGACAGGCAAACCAATTCCAGCTATGTGCGCTTTGCCACCCGTGAAAAGATTGCCGAGCTACGTGCTAATCCAAACATCTCTTCTGTTGAATTGACGGATGAGCATGCTAGTGGTGGAACTGCAGATGGTGCTACTGGTAGAACTCAAACATTTGGTGCCGCACCAAATCAAAATAGATCAGGTAGTGGATATAAGAGACCCCAACCAGTAATTCGTCCAAGTATGGAGAAGCGTATGTCTGATCGTGATAATCAAAAGATGAGTATGTGATTTATTCCCATAAAAAGAGCTCCTGTTGAGGGGCTTTTTGAATGTCTTTAGTTAATCTCTTACATAAACTGTTTTTAGTCCTGCTTGGTATTCCATTAGATGCTTGTAGAACAAATCGGTATGAGCCCCCACTTCTGCTATTGAAAGCGTTTTTACATTGCTTCCTAATTCTTCAGTAGTCTTCCCGTGCAGATTGAAAAGACTTACCTGTTCTATTTTGAAATCTGGATACATTTCATCGTGAGCTTTCTTGTAAGCACAGACCTGCACTAGATAATTTCTCATAGAAGAATTAGTAGTTTTCGGCTTGTTTGTTTTTTTATAATCAAAGAGAGTGAGTTTCCCTTTGTATATCCCTACACCATCAAATTTTCCATAAAAACCGTGGTCTTTATGCACTAATGACTTCTCTTGTGCCCAAACCTCATCAATATCAGTAAGGATGTCTTTTTGGAATAACTCTACAAGCCTCTCAGTGAAGTCATCTACTACTTCACCTGTCTCAAGAGCCTTATGGAAATTGCGCCCCTTGGTGGTGGCTTTGTACATAGGTGAGCTTTTATCCCGCATTTGCTTCTTCATAAAGTCCCTGTCTCGTGGCTTTATAGCAGCAGAGATAATGCGTGTGACGGATGGGGGCATCACATCAACCGTCTTATTAAGTTGAGCGCGTGTGAAGTACATATCCTTCTCTACGAGCTTGTCTGCGAATAGGTTAGTTTTTTTAGCCATTTATGATTAGTTGCTTGGTTTATTCTACCATGCATATAGCATTTTGTGCTAAGCTCTTATGGTATTTTCATTGAAAAACCCCTTCTGGCGAAAGGGGTTTGTTAGTTGTTGTTAGTGGTTTATGAAAGTGGGTTGTTCCAGTCGTCTGTGTCAGCTTCTTGGTAATTGGTGTATAGCTCCCATTCATTACCATCTTTGTATGGAGTGAATATATCTTCAGATGATACCTGATCATCCTCATTTTTTCCAATAGGATCTTTATACCAATCAATCCATAAATCCTCAACCCCCATATGATGAGCTCTTTTACCAAATTTGTTTATGTGTGGTTTAATTTTTAGATGTTGGTTTAGGGAGCTTTTGTTGGTTTGTGTAGTAGTAGTAGTAGCAAATCCCGACATGATATCTAATAGTTTGGTGTGGTTTTTCCTAGGCAGTTGCTGGCTCTATTTCAACTGCATCTTGAAGAAGAGCTTTTATGAACGACTTGCGAATGTCGTTCTTGGGAACTTGAAGAGCTGCTTCTTTCAAATCAACATCAGTGATCTGCCTAATTATTTCTTCATAGGTGAGTGGACCTTCTCCATCTACTTCAATTTCAATAGTGGTGTTGAGTGGAATGCTGATTTTATAGGTCAAGGGATTTCTTCTCGATGAAACTATTCTCTATCAAATCCTTCAAGTCGAAATCCCTCAATTGAGTCAAGCCAATATATTTGTAAAGCCTTTGCTATAAGTGGTTTTTCCCTGAATTTTCATCCATCTCTCATCGCGCTCTCAGAGAGACTCACCCATTTGGGTGTTGTTGGTATCATTAGTTACCAAAAAGCCCCCCTTGCGGGAGGCTTCTTGTAATTAACTCCACTTGTCTTGGAGTTTTTTGAAATCATATAGATCCTCAAGGTATATTGAATTGGCAAAATATGCTAATTCACTTTGAGGTAGTTCGTCACACTCTTGGAGTTCTTCTAATGGAAATGCTTCAAACATTTCTTGGTATTCCTTGAAGAGAGCTTTGCCTGCTTCTAGGTCTGTCGCTTCAAGTTCATTGAGTCTCTTTACTACCTTTCTCTTCTCGTGAAGAGTAAGAAGTCTTACTCGTAAGCCGTTAGTATCAACATTATCAAGTTCATCCTGAGATAAACCTTCTTCGTACATAGAGATTTGTCGATTTTCTTTATTTATAATAAACCTTAATGTTATAGGCTTAAGTTATTTGCCTCTACTCCCTTCATATATCTATCCAGTCTATCCAATGAACCATTTGCTCTTACTACCTTATAGACAAGATTGCTTTCCCCATACTCATCACCACGATCCATTGATGATTTTCTTAGGTTGAGTATGCGATCTTTTAGACGATTGAGTGTCTCTATATTTTCTATCTCATCTTCAATAGCATCTTCTACACGGTCTTCCCATACTTCCGCTTTTGTTTGAATCTCAATATCCTTCACATTAGGGATTTGTTCTGGGTCAGCTTCGTTGATCCATTTGTTGTTGGTTACGTCATATCTGGCTTGAAGACGAGGGCGCGGGTCATCTATATCTTCGCCATACACCTCCGCAGGCACCCCATTCAATGTGATTCCGTCTTTTCCGTACTGGTTTTCCCAAACTTTCTTTTTAGCTCTTAGATATTCGCGTAGCAGCCCATCACACTTAGATATCCTGCTTAGATCTAAAATCAAATGGATATCAGCATCACTATTCTCGTGATATAAGTATCCAGCACTAGAGCCAACAAAATCAACTCTTTCTATAGCACTTTTTGGAATCTCAAGAAACTCTGCCCAAGCATTAGCAATTTTCAGCATCTGCTTTCTTACTTCTGGCTTTAACTGATTTGTTTTTGTATTGAATAGTTCTGAACGCAAAGTCTTATGCTTCTTGATTGAGACTTTTGATTCATATAGAAACTGACTAAAACTTCGCATCACTTTATAAGTTTTGATATGTCTATTTATTGTTAGATATTCGTCATAGAAAAAGGGGACATTTCTGTCCCCCCCCCTCTTACTGACTTCTATTTTGGTTAGAAGCTGATTTGTCCGTTGCCTTCCCAATCGGCATCGGCAAAGGATGGTTCGCGGGTGACTTCCATTACAGGAGCACCGCCACCACTAGAAGCAGGAATGTCTAGTTCCAGTGTGATTGTTCCATCATCGCCAATGGTGATACTCATCTCATCGCCTGGATTGAGACCTGCTTCCCTCAAATATCCCTTTGAGAGAATGGAGTTTCCGCCACCCATCACATTCAGCTTGTAGTCCCTGCTACGACCGCCGCCGCCACCGCTTCTACCTGATGGGAAGGCATATCCAACAGACTCCAGCAATGCTCTACTGAACTGACTAGCAGCGGGTATCTGGGTTCCCGTTTGTGTTGTATTCACATATCCAGTTTCCTTACAACAGGCAGAGAACCCCTGTCCTGCTTTTACTAGTTCATCTACCTTTGCTTTGAGTTCGGCACCTTCAAGCTTGGTCTTGGGGGCAATAGAAGTAGTCATTTTGATTTGTGTTGGGTTGGTTTTGATGAGTAGAACTACTTAATTGGTTTTAGAACAATCTTCTTATCACTCACTTCAATGGTGAAGCTGTCTCCTGGTGAAGCAGCGGCTTTCTCAAAATATGCCTTACCCACAGTGGCGTTTCCATTCTTCATAACGGATGTCTTGTATGACAGCTGACGACCTACCCCTCTAGCGGTCTTTGGTGGTGTCAGAACAATCCCTTGGGCACTCAACAGGGCATTCATAAAGTCCTGTTGCTTGTAACGGGTCTTTCCGTCCTCCGTCTCAAAGGAGTAGCCAGCCATTTTCATTAGCTCATCCTTTGGTGAAGCTGCATTCGTCTTTACGAACTCAAGAAGAGCGGAACCTGTAAGCATTTGAAAGTACAAGACTACTATTATCATAACCTAATATGGCATCGCAGCAACTAGTGCTAGTCGTTGTGTTTCATACCATAAAAAAAACCCCGCTGTAAGCAAGGGCTTTTATAAGAAGTATTATCAGTTTAAGAGATAAGCAAGATGAAAACTGTTTTTGTTTTCGACTCATACCGAGGCTCTCGCCATCGAAGTCATATTTTATTTAGTAGTTTAATGATTTTATATCGCGCTTAACGCAGCGCAGCTTCAACCTTCTTATTACACCAGTCTTCAATATGAGCTTTTACCCATACAACTTGGCGTGAAGTAATAGGAATCTGCTTAGGGAACTCACCAGAACTCATAAGCCTGTAAATTGAACTTCTAGAGAGTTGAGTTATTTCTCTTACTTGCTGTAATCGTAAGAATTTAACTTCTGCGTTTTTCATACTACTAAGATTATGTCTTTCGTTCCACTATTATAGCATAATTTTCCCATTTTGTCTCACTATATCCCATAATGAATCAGTCAATCTTCATTCCTTGTTCTGCTAGTGCTTTGTCCCAAGAAAGCATAAACTCTTTGCGTTCTTCTATAAACTGTGCTTTGTCATAGGCTTGTCTTACCTTATCTCCAATAGCGTGAGACATTTGTCTTTGAATAAGCTCGGCATCAAACTTCAACACCTCTTGTCCTGCTGTTAGTGCTAATGAACGGAAGCCGTGAGCAGTGGTGAGCTTTGCGTATCCAAGGTCTTTGAGAAATCTGTTGATAGAACTTGGATTCATATAAGCGTGCGTCTTACCAAAGACTGTGTAGAAGACATATTGCTGGTCTCCATTGATTTCATACATTCGTTCAAAGACCCGTTTTATCTGTGGGGTGATTGGTATGAGGTGATCCCTTTTAGCTTTCATCTTGCTTGCGGGAACTGTCCACATCAACTTGTCTTCGTCTATTTCTGTCCATTCGGTTTGAGCCAGAGCACCCACCCGCAGGAAGCTCAACATTGTGAGTTGAGTAGCCAGCATCACCAGAGGCATCGTTTTCTCTCGTCTGGTTTCAAAGTCTTCAAAGAACTTGGGCAGCTGGTCCCATTTCAAGGATGGGTTGCTCTTGGGGATGTGAGCCGACTTGGAGTGCTTACTGCTTATTGCTGGATTTGGGTTCTCCATCCAGCCCATATCAATTGAGAAGTCAAAGACCATTCGCGTAATCATCAGTACTCGGTCTGACTGGGAAAGAGATCCACGCTTCTCAATCGCCAACTTCATTCCCAATACCTTTTCTCTTCCTCCCTGGGACCACTCCAATTCTTTGAGGTCTGTGTCGGCACCCAGCGCGGGAATGACCTGATTGAAAAGCTTGTTTTTGTAATCCTTGAGAGTGGAGGGGGAATGCCCTGACCTTTCCAGGTAGGCATCAACTGCCTCTTGGAGAGATTTGGTTTTTAATATTTCTTCACTTGGTGAGCGCTCTTCCTTGTAGAGGTCCCTTGGGTCCCTGCCTGTTTCCTTTGCCCATAGGCGAATGCGGTTCCATTCCTCCCTTGCCTTTTTGAGCGATATTTCCCCAAACCCCTTGCCATAGGTACCGATGTGAACATCAACCTGCTTGCCCCTCCTGCCTGGGGGAACTCTTGTCCGACCCGTAAAGGCTTTACCCCCACCTTTATGGATGGGTATCACCATTAGAAAGAGTGAATTGCCTAAAGATATTGTCTGCTTTTTGCTTGACGGCTCCAGTTTTATGATTTCCGCTTCCGTCATTTTTTAATGACCTGATGCCGTTGTCTCCGATACTATACCCAACCCCAACACATCCTTTTTCAACCCCAACACAAACCCCAACACGTTTACGACATTTAGTGGGATTATTGGGGACTATCTGGGACAACAGGCATTAAAAAAGCCAGTCGTGGACTGGCTTGTGGGAAGTTCCAGGAGTTTCTGGGACTATGTAATCACGGAGAGGGTCGTTTGCGAACCGAGCTTGAGACCCCTTGCTATGACTAGGTTTGAGACAACGCTAGGCGGAAATTAGCCTCAAACCCCAACACCAACCCCAACACATTTTCCAGTTTTTTCTGATGGTCTTACAGCTCTGATTGCTCCCTAGGAGGCAACACAAGAGGTGTTAAGTAGAACAAGCGTATTCCCCATAGAACTGTTTAGCAGCCTTCATATACGCTTCTGATGCCTCTTCAGCGGTCTTATATCTGCCTAGAGATATGTTCTTCCCGCTTGGAAGTATACGAGCAATATAAAGACCAGTCCTCTTACATAATGTTACTCCCTTATACGGTACTTCACCCGAAGCACTCATATTATATAAGTTCTGTTGATTAGTTCCAAGTCTAAGATTCTCAATCCAATTATCAGACCTGATTTTATTCTTATTGTCTACTTGCTTTGAGCCTGGATCTACACCATACCAATACATCCATATAAGCCTGTGAACTTGATAGTTCTGACCATCAATACTTCCTGTTAAGTATCCTTTTTGCTTTTGGAGGCATCCTATTTTATCCCCTGCTTTCCTATTCCCCGAATCAATTATCCTCTTGCATACCCCAGTAACTGGATTATATTCAATTAATTCTTTAAGCCTTTCTTGTGAAGGCAATGGTAATGCTTTTGTCATTATTCAATTAAGCGTCGTATTGTTGTTTATGCGCATTAAAAAAGAACCCCGAAGGATTCTTTCGCTCTCTTCAGTTACGACGCTTAAGAGATGTTTTATTTAGCTTCTGATTACGTGACTTGATATTTTAAAAAGGGGGTAAGCATCTCTGCCTACCCCCTTATCTGTTGCCTATCTATTGAATTGATAGTTCTTGGGATTACTTTAACAATCCGACTAGCGGCATTATGTAAAACTCACTTATTCCAAGATCAACACATTATATAGTCTTTTAACTTTACTTGTATAAATAGACTTAGCAATAGTGACGGATTTTTATTTGCCGTCCACTATCCATCACACCACAACAACAACAGCAATGAATTTAATAGAAAGTCTTTTATGTGACGATACTTCTGACGTAATCGTTTCAACTACAGAATATAAGTATGGCACTTATTTTATGATGCGTCACAACACATCTGATGTAGATGCTATTACTAATGAGCTTCCAAGAATCTATAACAACCTATTCAAGTCACTTGACAATATTGTTAGACCACAGAGGCTTAAAACAACTCCCAATATCCCATTGGATAAGTTCGTTAAAGAGTCAATCAAGCTTCATTGCCCTTTGATGGTATCTACATTAGAGCTTAAAAAATCAGCGAAAGGTGATGTTATTATCTCCCACCATTTTGTTTATGGTCTTCATTGGTATTTACAAGATACTAAGGCAGATGCTAATTTCTCTTCTACGCTAGAAACCTTTTGTAAGTCTTTATCTACCGTGAGTGAGAAAGGAAATACATTCTTAATCCAATCTGTTGGTGTGAATGAAGAACAGGCTATTGATAGAAATAGTGATGATACAATTATTTCTTATATTCGTCATATTAAGATTCTCGATACTCAGCCTGACTTGGAGGACTTAGATGATATGCCCGAAGATAATTTGATTATGTATTTCAATAAATTGCCTCATCCTAAGATGAAGTATGCTCTTCATTACTCTCACGCATTCTAATTAGTCGCCGCCTCTTTCAAAGGGGCTTTTTTTTTGCCTAGATACATTAAGAATGAGCGTGATCGATGCTTGAAAAGGTTTGTATAGCAGGACAAGAATATTCAATTCATCAGGCATTCCCAGCTTATGGAATTGACTCAATTGGTACTCCCCATTTTCTTGGTGATGATTATTTAAATCCAGAGCTTATTCCAATTGATAAGAAACCCAGTTACGATGGTCAGCCATGTTATAGCTTTACTCTCAAGCATTTTGATAGGGAAGAAGGTTTTATATTTTGGATTGATGTGACGCAAGCTGAAGATGAATTTATAGCTTCTTGTTTGATAGAAATTGATGATAATAAAAATCCCACTGGAGTAACGCATAAGAATGGAGACCAGAGGGATAATTGTATTGACAACTTAGAATGGGAATATCTATATCAGGATTGATTGAATATACCTTCTAGGTATTCTATGGAGCTCAAACGGTTGTCAATATATCTAATAATGGCAGCGTGCTCTCTGATTTTCTCGTTAGCATAATTAGAAAGCTCACCACATACGCTTTCGGCATAGTCAATTAGATTGTTTAGAAAATTTAGAACTTCTGTTATTCCTGTCGTTAGGTCAGATTCTTTGAACTGTTCTAGTGGTGGGAATGTTGAACAGTAGAAATAGATGAGTAGAGTCACATTGACCACTTCTTCTTCGGTTAGTGATTCGCTTATAAGAGCATTCATTAACTTCAACCATTCTGTTCTGTATTCATGAAGCTCTAAGATATAGGCTTCATCTATTTCATCTGTGGGTCTGAGTTCTATCATTGCTTAATTCCACACAGGTTCTAGTGAGTTATTTAAACCAAAAATGTAGTTTGGCTGCCTACAACATTTCCTTACCGAATCATCTCTAAAGTCGTAAAGGCAAAAGAAATGGTCTTCAAGTGCAAGAGTGACAGGATCCAGTCTATTCATCAAGGATCGATTGAATTTATCTATTTGATAACTTCCTAAGCTACTTCTAAATTCATCTAGGCTGTAATCTTGTTCAGGGCAGATATTTGCTATCCACTGAATAAATCTTTTGGCAACATCTTTATCCATGCGTGGCTTGCTTGTAATTACTAAACCCCTTAGTTCTTCTACCTTCTTTTCAAGGTTTTTGTAATTAGCCTCAAAGTCATACTCTTCCCCCTTTCTGGTTGAGGGGATGTGAAGTTCGTAGTACTGATTTTCCATAATTTAATTAACAATAAAATACTTGCTTGCCTCTGCGACATACTTTGTATGTATCTCCGCGATATCGGTATTCATCAATCACTCTTGCTCGTCTGTGACGACGATGATGATCACTTTGATGGTGGCTGTAGTCCCTAGTGCCCAAGTAGATATCTGTCCCAATGAGTGCTAGACCCAATACTGTGCCAACAGCACTTGACTCGCTTTGATGATCTTCGTGGTGGGCATAGGCAACACCAGGAGAAACCGCCAATAGTGCTGCTACTAATAGTGCTTTGAATTTCATTTTAAAAATCAAGATCCGTGAATTTGCGATACTTTTTGTCCGTTACTTTTTTATTACGCGGTGCGTACATCCATACGTAATCCTCATCATTGTCTGGATTAAATGAAATTCCTTCGTTATCTTTGAGGATCCATTCTTGAGCTACTGCGTGAGCGTGAGCCATTTCATTTTCTTCTGCGAGATCTTCCACTCTTTGGAATAAGTGATATCTCATTTCGCTTATAGAAAGCGCCAAGCTTCTTTTATTCATGTTGTTGTCTTGATACTCCTTATGTATG
>MDTG01380708.1_pt1 | contig 10635 bp, 10 predicted proteins | sample 811421 | NCBI WGS metagenome assembly MDTG01 (sample SAMN05326645, study PRJNA326480) | marine metagenome | isolation source: seawater | place: Pacific Ocean: South East | collected 2011
AGTTGGAATAACATCTATAATTTTATTTCAAACTTTTATTCATATAGGTGTTAATATAAGATTATTGCCAACTACAGGAATGACTTTACCATTTTTGAGTTATGGAGGTTCATCAATTGTAAGCACATCTATATTATCTGGAATTATATTAAATTTAACAAAAAGAAAAATAAATCAGTGAAAAAAAAAAATATTAATTAGCACTGGAGGCTCAGGGGGTCATGTTGTGCCTGCAATAAATTTGTATAATCATTTAAAACATGAATTTGATGTACAACTTTATACTGACAAAAGAGGTGCAAAGTATATTCCAAAAGAAATAAAAAAAATAATTTTTGAGGTAAAAAAAATTCCTGAAAAAAAGTATCTATTTCCTTTAAAAATTATCTTTTTATTTTTTGCATTTATTAAATCAATAATACATTTAAGAGGAAAAAAATTTGATATCCTAGTGAGCACTGGTGGCTACATGTCTTTACCTATAGTCCTAGCTACTAAAATATTTAATAAAAAGATTATTTTATTTGAGCCAAATTCAATAATAGGAAGATCAAATAGAATTTTATTGAGATTTGCTTATCAAATATTGTGTTACGATAGAGATATTATTATAGGAACAAATGAAAAATCTTTAATACCTGATTACAAAAAAGTCGTAATTGATCCAATTTTAAATAATTGTTTTTATTCTAAACAAAGTACAAGTGAAATAGAAGATGAAACATTTAAAATTTTAATAATAGGGGGAAGCCAGGCATCTTTATTTTTTAGTAAATATTTAAAGGGTGAAATTATTCAATTATCAAAAAAATATAAAATAGAAGTAACTCAACAACTTTCATCAGATTTTGATATAGATAGTTATAAAAAAGAATATGATAAAAATAATATTAAAAACAATTTATTTTTTTTTGAAGATAATTTTTTATGTAAAAAAAATAACTTTGATATTGCTATAACAAGGGCAGGGGCATCGTCATTAGCTGAATTGGCTTATTTGAATATTCCTTTTATTTCTATACCATTTGCATATGCAACTGATAATCATCAATTTTTAAATGCAAAAAGATATTATGATAGAAATTGTTGCTGGATATTAGAGGAAAAAAACTTTAATTCTGGTGATATTTACGAAATAATTAATCAAATTATGGTCAATAAAAATAAATATTTTGAAAAAAGAAATAATCTAATGAAATTTAATAAAAACGAAAGTTGGGAAAACTTTAACCAAAAAATAATAAAATATTTTAATGAAAATTAGTTTAGCAAAATCAGAATTAATTCACTTTGTTGGAATCGGTGGAATTGGAATGAGCGGTTTAGCTCTAATAATGAAAGAACTAGGATTTAAGGTACAAGGAAGTGATATTTCAAGCAATAAAAATACAGAAAGTCTTAAAAAGAAAAATATTAATATATATAAAGGACATAAAAAACAAAATATTAATAAATCAACTATATTAGTTATTTCGTCCGCGATTAAAAAAAAAAATCCCGAAGTATTGTTTGCAAAAAAAAGAAAATTACCAATTTATAAAAGAGGAGAAATGCTAGCTAATGTTGTTTCTTTAATGAAAAATGTTGTAGTTGCAGGATCACACGGAAAAACTACCACTACTTCTTTAATATCAAATATTTTTACTCATGCAAAAATAGATCCAACTGTAATTAATGGAGGGGTTTTAAATTCATTCAGAAGTTCTGCAAAATTAGGAAAAAGTGAATGGTGTATTTTAGAATCAGATGAATCAGATGGAAGCTTTATTAAAATACCTCCGACCTATTCTATTGTTACAAATATTGATAAAGAACATTTAGATTATTATAAATCTTTAGAAGTTTTAAAGAAAAATTTTATAGATTTTATAGAAAAAACCCCATCATTTGGAAAGGCTTTTATATGTTTAGACGATAAAAATAATAGCCAAGTAATTAAAAAAATTAGCAATTTAAATTATAATACTTATGGATTAAATAAATTATCTAATTTTAGAATATTAGATGTTTTGCAAAAAGAAAATTATTCTAAATTTGATTTAAAAATAAACTTACCAGGAACAAAAGAATATTTTATTAAAAATATTAAAACTCCTCTTATAGGACTTCACAATGTAAGAAACTCTACTGCAGCAGTAGCAGTTGCATTTTCAGTTGGTATACCAATAAAAGTTATTAAAAAAGGATTAGAAAAATTTTCTGGAGTACAAAGAAGATTTACTAAAGTTTTTTCTTTTCAAAATGTTCCATTTTTTGATGACTATGCTCACCATCCAACAGAAATTACTGAAGTGCTGGACGGTGTTAGAGAAGTTTATAAAAATAAAGAAATAGTATGTATTTTTCAACCTCATAGAGTTTCTAGGTTAAAGAATTTGCATGAAGAATTTTCAAAATCATTTAAAAAAGCTGATACTGTAATCTTATGCCCAATATATAAAGCTGGTGAAAATATAAAACTAGGATTTAATTATAATAATTTTGCAAAAAAAATAATAAAAAATTCTAAAGTAAAATTAATTTTAATTAAAAATAATCTAGATTTAATAAAATATGTAAAACAAAATATATATGGTAATAAAATAGTCATAGGAATGGGTGCTGGTTCAATCTCTAATTGGATAAGAGAAATACCAAGATATATTAAATAATGGATAAAAAAAATTTTGAAAATATATTTAAAAATTTTGGCGGAAAAATATATTTTAATTATAGCCTTAAAAAACTTAATTGGTTTAATATTGGTGGTAGTGCAAAAATTTATTTTAAGCCCGACACTCTTCAAGATCTAATAGAATTTCTAAATCTAAGCAATATTGAAGAAAAATTTTTTGTTTTAGGAGCTGGCTCAAATGTTTTATTTAAAGACGATGTATTTGAAGGTACAGTAATAAAATTAAGTAAAAATTTTTCAAGAATTTCACTATTAAATGAAAATACTATAATCGCTGGAAGTGGTGCTTTAGATAAATCGCTTTCTGAGTTTGCATTAAAAAATAGCTTAAGTGGATTTGAATTTTTGTCATGTATTCCTGGTACTATTGGAGGAGGTATAAGAATGAATTCGGGTTGTTTTGATAGAGAATTTAAGGATATTTTAATTTCGGTACAGGCTATCAATAGACTGGGTGAAGTTTTAACAATTCCAGCAAAAGATATAATATTTGGTTACAGATCCTGTAATTTAGAAGAAGATTTAATTTTTCTAAGTGCCTCATTTAAAGGAAATAAAAAAAAAAAGAAGAAATTGAAAAAGAAGTAAATAATTTAAAAATTAAAAAAGAAAAGGCTCAGCCGACTAGAATTAAAACTGGTGGAAGTACATTTAAGAATCCAATACAACATACAAATAAAAAAGTTTGGGAAATAATTAAAGAATCTGTGCCAAATAATATTCAATTTGGAGATGCAATTATATCAGATAAACACGCAAATTTTTTTATAAACAAAAATAATGCAAGTTTTAAAGACATGAAAAAATTAATAGATTTTGTTAAAGAAAATGTAAAAAATAAAACTGGAATAAACTTAGATTTAGAAATTATTTTAGTAGAATAAATGAAAAAAAAAATTCTAATTCTTGCTGGAGGATTTTCAAGAGAAAGAGAAATAAGTTTAAAAACTGCAAAAGGAGTTTTTAAACATATTAAGAGAAAATATCATGTTAAAATTTGTGAACCTGATGGATATTTAATTAAAAATCTAAAATTATTTAAGCCCGATGTAGTATTTAATGCGCTGCATGGTAGATACGGTGAAGATGGATATGTTCAGTCATTATTAGAGTCGCAAAAAATAAAATATACTCACTCAGGACCATTATCTTCTTCGATAGCAATTGATAAGGAAATTTCAAAAAATATATTTATTAAAAATAATATTTTAACTCCTAAGTATTTTAAATTTAAATTTAATAAATTTATTAAAAAATCTGAATTAATAAAAAAAATTAAATCTAGCTTAAGCTTTCCCGTTGTAATCAAACCTTTTAATGAAGGGTCAAGTGTAGAAGTGTACATATGTAGTGAAAAAAATTTGTTTAGAAAATTAAATAAACTTTCACCATACAAAGAAATAATGATAGAAAAATATATACCAGGAAGAGAAATTCAAGTTGCAATCATGGGAAAAAGAAAACTTGGAGCAATAGAACTAGCTCCAAAAAGAAAATTTTATGATTATCAAGCAAAGTATAATGTAAAATCAAAAACAAAGCATATTATTCCAGTTCAAATAAATAAAAAAAAAATGAACAAAGTATTAAATATCGCTTTAAAAGCTCACAAAATCATTGGATGCAAAGGTGTAACTAGGTCAGATTTTAAATTTTATAAAAACAAATTTTATCTTTTAGAAATAAACACTCAACCTGGTATGACTTCACTTTCTTTAGTCCCCGAAATTGCAAGATTTAATAATATTTCTTTTTTAAACTTAATTGATTGGATTATAAAAGATGCATCAGTATATCGATAAAAAAAAAATATTTTATTTCTTTTTTTAATTCTATTTTTTCTTTCATCAATTAATAGCCAACTATTTGTTGAAAAAAAAAAATCATTCTATAATTTACAATCTATAAAAGTTATAGGTTTAGAAAGTGCAATAAACCTAGAAATAGAGCAAAACTTAAATTTTTTAAAAAATACTAATATTTTTTTTATTGATAGAGAAATTTTAAAAGATCAAATTAACAAATATAATTTTATTGAAAACTACAGTATTACAAAATTATATCCTTCAAAAATTATTTTAAAATTAAAACAAGCAGAATTTTTAGCTCTGACAATAAAAAATAGTGAAACTTTTTTTATTGGGTCAAATAGTAAATTTATAAATATTAAAAAATTTAGCAATTATGAAGATTTGCCAATAGTATTTGGTAAATTTACAGCAGAAAAATTTATAAATTTTAAAAAAATTATTTCCCAATCAGATTTAAATTATAATAACATTAAAGAGATATTTTTTTATCCTAGTGGTAGAATAGATATAAAAAATAAAGATAATGTGTTAATTAAATTTCCAATAAAAAATTTAGAAGAATCTTTGATAATAGCTAACAAAATAATAAATAATAAAAATTTTAATAACAATATAATTGATTTAAGGATATCAAATCAAATAATTTTATCTGATGAATGAAAAAAACTTAAATGCTTTTATTGATTTTGGATCTTCAAAAATAAGACTGGGTATATATAACAAAGAAACTTCAAAAAATATTTTGATTTTAGAAAAAGATTGTATTTCAAACTTTAGTTTAAATAATTTTGATATAAAGAATTCAAATGAAATTATTAAAAATCTAATTAAATCTGCTGAAAAAAAAATTAATAACCATATTAAAAACATCAACCTCATGATTGATACTCAAGATATGTTTTCTATCGATATTTCAATAAAAAAAAATTATGACAGAAAACAATACTCAAAAAATGAAATTAAATCATTATTAAATGAAGCCAAAAGTCTAGTTCAAAAAAATTACTTAAATAAAAAAATTATTCATATGATTGTTAAAAAATTTATTTTTGATGATGAGGAATTTTTTGAAATTCCTAATAAAGAAATTCATTACAATACTTTAATAATAGAATTAAAATTTATCTGTTTTGAAAATAAAATTTGGGAAAATTTACAGGATAATTTTAAAAATAATTACTTAAATATAGATAATTTGTACTGTTCAAGCTATGTAAGATCTAGTAGCTATAGTTCTTTATTTAATGATTTTAACAAAAAAGTTATTCTAGATATTGGGTATGGAAAAAGTTCAATAACTGTTTTCCAAGATAATAGGATATTATATTTTAATATTTTACCTGTTGGAGGAAGACACATAACAAATGACATTTCTATACTTTTAAAAATTAATCAAAATGATGCGGAAAAATTAAAAAAAAACTTAAATCAATCTGAAACTGTATTTGAAAATAAAATAGACAATAATACTTCATCACAATCAGAATTATCCAACCAAGTTATTTTTGCTAGAGTTGATGAAATAATAAAAATGAACTTATCTGAAGAATATTTTAATACATTTTTTCAAGATAAAGAAAGTTGTATTTTAATTTTTATAGGAGAAGGATCAAAAATATTAAATAAAAACTCAATTTATTTAGAAGAAAGATTTGATTTTTTTAATGAAATCAGTTTTTTTGAAGAAAATTCAACTATAATTTGTGATTCTGGTTTTAACTTTAACCAATTAGATAAATCTCAAGAAGTGAGTTTCCTTCCAAAAAAACTTAAAAATAAAGGTTTTTTTGAAAAATTTTTTCATTTTTTTAACTAGTATTTGTATTTTCTTGTAACATTTGTTGTATTTTTTTGAATTATGGAAGCATGTATTTATACTACATGTCAATTCTTAATCAGAAGACTTTAAAACAAATAGTTAAATTTGAAGGTGTTGGTCTTCATACTGGAAAAAAAGCATCCATAACAATATTTCCTTCAAAACCAAATACAGGAATAATCTTTAAAAGAATAGATCTTAAAAATAATAACATAGTTTTACCCAATGTTTTTAATGTTTCTAATGCAACACTTTGTACAACGATTACAAACGAATACGGTGTTTCGATTTCTACTATTGAACATTTAATGGGAGCGCTATACGGATTAGGAATAGATAATGCTTTAATTGAAATTAATTCTCAAGAAGTTCCAATAATGGATGGTTCGGCAAAAATTTTTGTAGAAAAATTTTTACAGATAGGTTTTGAATTAAGTGAAGTACCAATTAAACTAATTAAAATTACAAATAAAGTGAGCTTACAAGATGGATCAAAATATATTTCCATTGATAAATCCAATGTAAGTTTAGATATAGATTTTGAGATTAAATATTCAAACTCTCTTATTGGTAATCAAAAAAATAGAATAAATGTCTATGAAAATAATTTGTCAGAAATTTATAAATCAAGAACATTTTGTTTATATGAAGATGTTGAAAATTTAAGAAAGTTAGGTTTAGCTAAAGGTGGAAGTTTAGATAATGCGATTGTTGTAAAGGATAATGAAGTATTAAATCCTGAAGGATTAAGAAGTAAACTTGAATTTGTTAATCATAAAATATTAGATTTGATGGGAGATTTATATCTTTCCGGCCACAAGGTAATTGGATCTATAAAATGTTCTCAAGGAGGACACAGCTTGACAAATAGACTTTTAAGGAAAGTATTTGCAGATAAAAATAATTACACAATATTTGAAATTAAAGAAAAATCTCTTCCCCACACATATATTGATAAATCAATACTAAAATCTATTGCATAATAATTAGAATTTTTTTTAAATTCTGTTAAGAATTGAAAATGAATTATTTTGTTAAATTTATTTTAATTGTTAGTTTTATTTTAATAAATGCTTGTCAGAAAAATGATAATCAAGTTTCTATAATAGAACAAAAAGACTTAGATCTTCAAATGATAGATTCATACAAGGAAGGTATGGAATTATTAAATAATAACTTGCCGTTAGAAGCAGCTAAAAAATTTAGCGAAGCTGAACTCTTGTATCCACAATCACTTTGGGCACCAAGATCATCTCTTATGTCAGCTTATTCATATTATAAAGGTTCTTATTATATTGATGCAATAGATGAACTCAAAAGATTTATTGATATTTACCCAAATCATCAACGTTTAGTTTATGCCTATTATTTACTAGCAATGAGTTATTATGAACAAATATCAGATGAAAAAAAAGATTTAGGATCAATCGTTGATGCAAAAAAAAATTTTTTACATGTATTAAACAACTATCCAAATTCGGATTTTGCTTTGGACTCGGAATATAAATTAGAGCTTATTAAAGAAATTTTAGCCTCAAAAGAAATGTACCTAGCTCAATATTATATTCAAAGAGAAAAATGGATACCTGCAATTAATAGATACAAATATGTAGTGGATAATTATGATACTACTATTTATGTTGAAGAAGCTTTACATAGATTGGTAGAGATTCATTATAAGATAGGATTAATTGAAGAGTCAAAAAAATATGCAGCTTTACTTGGTTATAATTACCAATCTAGCGAGTGGTACAAAGAATCTTATAAAGTATTTAATAAAAATTATAAAGAAGTTTCAAAAAGAAAGAAAAAAAACAACAAACTCTCTACATTAGAAAAAATAAAATCTTTGTTGAAAAATGAAAATTAATACTTCAGTTAAAAGATATTATTTGTCAAAGATAAATGAACTAAAACAACATAATCAACTTTATTATGAAAAAAGTAGTCCAACAATATCTGACGCAAAATATGATGAATTAAAAAAAGAGATTATTGATCTTGAAAAAAAGTATATTTTTTTAAAAAGTAAAAGTTCTCCATCTTTACTAGTTGGATCTAAACCATCAAAAAATTTCCTTAAATCTAAACATAGAGTTAAGATGCTTTCATTATCAAATGCATTTGGCTATGAAGATTTAAAAAATTTTGAAAAAAAAATTTCAAATTTTTTGGATTTAAAAAATAATAGTATTATTGAATATAGTGTTGAACCAAAAATAGATGGAATTTCAGCATCATTAACTTATAAAAATAACAATTTTGTTTTGGGAATGTCAAGAGGAGATGGCGCAGAAGGAGAAATAATCACTGAAAATTTGAAAACAATTAATGATATACCCAAAACAATTAAATACAAAAACTTCCCCAAGGATATTGATATAAGAGGAGAAGTATATATAGGAAAAGAAGATTTTGAAAAAATTAAAGATAGATTTGCAAATCCTAGAAATGCAGCATCAGGATCTCTTAGACAAAAAGATCCAGCTGAAACAAAAAAAATTCCTCTTAGATTTATTGCCTATACATATGGTTTTAATAGTAAAATTAATTTTAAAAAACAATCTGATTTTTTAAGTCTTCTTAAAACCTGGGGTTTTAATACCAGTGATCACAATCAAGTAATTAGTGGCATAGATAAATTAGTTAATAATCATAAAGAATTAGAAAATAAAAGACATGATTTAGATTTTGATGTAGATGGATTAGTATATAAAATAAATGATTTGGACTTACAAAAGAGATTGGGTTTTGTTGCTAACGCACCTAGATGGGCAATAGCACATAAATTTTCTGCAGATAGTTCATACTCAAAAATATTAAATATAGAAATTCAAATAGGTAGAACTGGAGCATTAACGCCAGTTGCTAAAATAAAACCTGTTAATATTGGAGGTGTTGTAGTTTCCAATGCAACTCTTCATAACGAAGAAGAAATAATTAGAAAAGATATAAGAATTGGCGATATAGTTAAAGTTGAAAGAGCAGGAGATGTAATCCCACATGTACTCTCTGTAGATTTAAAAAAAAGGACTATTGACTCAAAAAAATTTATTTTTCCAAATAGCTGTCCGTCATGTGGATCCAAAGTAGTAAAAGATTTCAATAAAATTTCAAAAAAATATGATGCAGTAAAAAGATGTGTTAGCGAAGGATACAAATGTGAAAAAATTGCAATTGAAAAGATAAAACATTTTGTATCAAAAGAAGCGTTTAATATAGAGGGTTTAGGAAAAAAGGTTGTTGAAAAATTTTGGGAATTAAAATTTATAAAATTACCTTTCGATATATTTAGTTTAAATTATAAAAAGATTGAAAAATTAGAAGGATGGGGTGAATTATCAGCAAATAATTTAAAAAAATCTATAGAAAAATCAAAAAATATAGGATTAGATAAATTTATATTTTCACTTGGAATAAGACATATTGGACAAGAAAATGCTAGGCTCTTATCACAGCATTTTTTGAATATAAAAAATTTCAATAATTTGGCAAAAAATTTTAATTTCAAATCTCTTGCTAATCTAGATGGAATTGGAGAAACTCAAATTAAATCCTTAGAAAATTTTTTTTCAGATCAAATTAATTTAAATGTAGTTAAAAAATTAATTTCTATTTTAAATATAAGAAGTTTTACTCAAAATACAAAAGGCAAATTAATAAATAAAACCTTCATGTTTACTGGCAAGCTTTTAAATATTAGCAGGGCTGAAGCTAAATCTTTAACAGAAGAAAATTCAGGAAAAATTCTCAGCAATGTAAGTAAAAAACTTGATTATTTAGTTATGGGAGAAAAACCTACAACAAAGAAAATTAAACAAGCAAAAGAATTGAATATAAAAGTAATTAGTCAGGCTGAGTGGAAAAAACTTTTAAATTAAACTTAAAAGCCATTTTTTTTCGCTAGAATTTAAAAATTTCGATATTTTTGTATAAATATCCATGTGATAACTGAACAAATATTTTTTTTCTAAAGTATTTAACATTTTAAAATTTATTAAGTCAGTATCTATTGGTGCAAAAGTCAAATTTTTGAAAAATATTTTATTTTTATTTTTTTCTACATAAATTAAATTTTCAATTCTAATTCCAAATTTTTTTTTTTCATAATATCCAGGTTCATTGCTTAAAATCATTCCTGGTAAAATTTTGACATTATTATATTTTGAAATAGCTTGTGGACCTTCGTGCACATTTAAAAAATAACCAACTCCGTGACCAGTCCCATGTCCATAGTTTAAATTAATTTTTTTTAGAAAAAATCTTGCTCTTTTATCAATTTCTTCTCCAGTATTAATTTTATTTAAGTTAGTATTAAAAACAGCAATATG
>MDTG01199042.1_pt1 | contig 10634 bp, 8 predicted proteins | sample 811421 | NCBI WGS metagenome assembly MDTG01 (sample SAMN05326645, study PRJNA326480) | marine metagenome | isolation source: seawater | place: Pacific Ocean: South East | collected 2011
CATCAGCGCGTCGCCGTAGCTGCGGCTCTTCTGGAGATAGTCGCAGTGACCCGCGTGCAAGATGTCGAAGCACCCGTTGGTGAACACCAGCCGGCGCGCCTCAGCGCGCATGCGCGAACCCACCTCGACGGCCTGGTCGTGAGTCAGGACCTTACCGCCGCTGCTGGGCGAAGAGTCTCCCAAGCGCGTCATCACCTCGCGACGTGAGGGCGCCCACGTGCCGAGCTTCGCGACCGTGATCCCTGCTGCGTGGTTGGCGAGCCGCAGCGAGTCCTCCAAGCACACGCCAGCCGCGCGGCAATAGGTCAACACCGCGACGACCGTGTCGCCGGCGCCCGTGACGTCGAACACCTGCCGCGCCTCGGTAGGGATGATCTTGTGTGAGCCGTCCTCGGTCTGAAAGAAGATGCCGTCTTTGCCGAGCGTGATAACCGCCATACGGATCCCGGTGATCTCGCGCAGGCGCTGCGCTGCGCGGTGCATATCGTCCGTGGTCTCGATGTGCACGCCGGTCGCGGCCTCTGCCTCCGCGCGGTTGGGCGTGAGTAGATCAACGCCTTGATAGATCGAGTAGTCCTTGCCCTTCGGGTCGACGACCGTGACGCCGCCCACGCTGCGAGCTGCCTCGACGGCCGCTTGGATAATCGGACGCGTAAGCACCCCTTTGCCGTAATCACTCAACAGCACGCTCTTCCACGGGAAGGGCCGCTGCTGCAGCAGCTGGAGCATGCGCGCCTCTGCGTCGCCTCCGACCGCTGCGCGTGACTCGTGGTCGACCCGCAGCACCTGCAGCGTCTTGGCGACGTAGCGAGTCTTGCGCGTCGTGGGCCGGGTGACGTCGACGACCAGCGCGCCCGTGTCGATGTTTGCGTCTTCCAGCAGGCTGCGCAGCCGTTCGCCGGGCTCGTCGTTACCGACGACCCCCAGCACCGACGCCGAGGCGCCCAGCACGCTCAGGTTGCTGGCGACGTTGCAGGCGCCGCCCAGCAGGTAGCGATCGCGCTCGAAATCAAAGACCAGCACCGGCGCCTCGGGTGACACGCGCTTGGCGTCGCCGTCGGCGTAACGGTCCAAGATGAGGTCTCCGACCACGAGCACGGGCGTGTCCGGCAAACCGCGCAGAAGCTCGGCGAGGCGACGGTTCTCACTGGCGAGGGAGTCGCTCATCAGCGCGGCTCCTGCAGGCATCCCCGCGCCTGCGCCGTGCAGATTAAGGCCTGGTGCAGCAACGGCAGCGCGATCTCGTGCATCGCCAGGATCGAGAGGCCCTGCTTGGGCGGCCGCTGAACCACGTTCGTCATGGCTCGGTATTGCTGCAGCATGTCGAAGTTGCAGGTGAGGAAGTCGTCGGTGAGTTGGCCGCGGTTACGGGCGATGGAGACTGCCTTGAGGAACACCTCAGGCATGATGACGGCCGAGCCGACGTTGAGCCAGACGCCCTTCTCAAGCCGGCCGACCGTGTCGGCGAACGTCCAGAAGTCCCGCTGCGTCGCCGCGCCCAGCGCCGCGCCGTCGAGCGCCGGGTCCATGTGCGTGATGTCGCAGCCGAAAGCGACGTGCACCGTCGCAGGGACCCCCAACCGCGCCGCCTCGGCGAACAGCGAGAGGTCCCGGTGCGGCAATCCAGCATCGAGGATCGCGCCACCGATCGCCGCGCCCAGGCCGACGCCCTCGCTCTGGGCGCGCGCAGCGGCGCCGCTGAGCGCGTCCAAGGTCTCCCGCCACATGCCGAACGAGCCGTTGGGCAGGTTCTCGGCGACGTCTTCGCTGGTCGCGCCCTGATACGCCGTCTCCCAGTCGTGGATAGCCGACGCGCCGTTCGTCGCGACGTGCGTGATCAAGCCGCGGCGCATCAAGTCGATGACCAGCGGTGACAGCCCGACCTTGAGGACGTGCGCGCCCAGCTGGACGCCGACCTCCTTGCCGCGCTCACGCGCGGTCACGACCTCGGAGACCACGTGCTTAAGCGACTTGCTGCCGTAGATGTCAGGCAGCGCGTCGAACCACTTCAGGAAGCCTTCGACCGGCGGCAAGACCTCAGCAAAGTCCTCCTTGTGCACGAGGTTCTTGCGCTCTGCCAGCGGGCGGATGTCCAGCGGCCGCGGCGCCGCGTCGTCGATAGGATCGGGCATAGGATCGGCTGCGTCCATCGTGCCGGGTGCCGCATGCCCGGTCCAGGGTGCGCGGCAACGAACGTTCGACGCGCGGCGCTGTCAGGCGCCACCGGCCCCGCGCCAGCCGCCGCGCCACGGCAGGCAGCTCAGACCGCGCTCTGTCGCTCCGCGTCGGTGAACGGGTGCACCCCGCGGTCCTTGAGCAACTTCAGCAGGTTGTCCTGGCTGCTCTTGCGAGCAAACGCCACCTCGGCGTCGGTGACGCCGAGCAGGTGAAAGAAGTCGACCCGCCCCGCGGCGAGCTCGAAGGAGGACGGATAATGGGTCGGCTGCTCGACCAGCAGCCAACGCAGCAGGGAGCCTTCTTCGCCCGTAATCGATCCGTTGAGCGGGACCTGGTTGCCGTATTCAAACAGCTCGGCCTCCTGGTAGGTCCCGACCGCGACGAGCAGCTCGTAGGCCATCAAGTTGTGCAGCAACTCCACGGCCCAGCTTGACTTGTGATGCGACTCGATCACCAGCTCGAACCCGACACCGGCAAATCCGTTGGCGCCTTTGCCGGGCGCCTGTAGGTCCCATGGGTTGCTGAGACCGGAGGTTACGTAAACCCAGCTGTCGCGCTCCTCGTGCGGCGGACAGGCGAAGACGCAGTGGTTGAACCAGCCCTGATGCGGGCGCCCCTGGCCGAAGCGCTGAAACGTCGCCTCACCTGCGACGTGGACGCTGTCGCCGAGATCGCCAAACAAAGAGCGGTAGACCCGGTCCTCGCGGTCGGCCCACAGCTCTTCGAACCACTCACTGAATGTGGAGCCACTCATCGGCGATGCGAACGCTACCACAGTTGGAACGTGGCCCGTCACGCGCTATCCGTGATAGCCATATGAAACGATCGGACAAGGCCGCGCGCATCATGGAGCTGCTCGACGAGCGCTTTCCCTCGCCGCCGGTGCCGCTCGACCACCACGACCCGTACACCCTCTTGGTCGCGGTTTTGCTGTCCGCGCAGTGCACGGACGTACGCGTCAACGAGATCACGCCCGGGCTCTTCGCCCGCGCAGGGACGCCGCACGAAATGGTCGACGTACCGGTCCCCGAGATCCGCGAGTTGATCAAGCCTTGCGGCCTCTCGCCGCAGAAATCCAAGGCCATCTCCGGGCTCTCGCGCATCCTGCTCGATGAGCACGGCGGCGAGGTCCCCGAATCGCTAGAAGAGCTCGAGAAGCTGCCTGGCGTCGGCCACAAGACAGCGAGCGTCGTCATGGCGCAGGCGTTCGGCCACCCCATGTTCCCCGTGGACACCCACATTCACCGCTGCGCGTGGCGATGGGGCCTCAGCAACGGCAGCTCCGTTGAGCGCACCGAGCGCGACTGCAAGAAGGCGTTCCCCGAGGAGCGCTGGAACGACCTCCACCTGCAGATCATCTGGTTTGGCCGCACCGACTGCACGGCGATGCGCCACGACCCGACAGGATGCGCGATCTGCAGCTGGGCCATGAGCAAAGCGCGGCGAGCGGCAGAAGCCCGCAAGCGAAAGCGCGCCTAAGCGCGGCCGACGCCGCGCCCCCGCCTCGTCAGCGGCGTCGCTTAGAGGCGGTCTTCTTCGTCGTCTTTTTCGTGACAGCCCGCCGCGTGGTCGCGCTCTTGGTCGCCTTCTTCTTGGTGACCTTCTTGGCCTTCTTCTTGGCGCGCCGCGTCCGGGCCGCGCCCGCGCCGAAGACGACGTCGTAGACCTCGTCGAAGCGCTCAACGAAGGAGAACTTGAGTCCACGCACCAGCTCTCGCTTCAGCTCCTTGGCCTCAGCCTCGTTGGCCTTGGGCAGGATGACGCGCCGCAGGCCGAAGTTCTTCGCGGCGAGCACCTTCTCGCGCACGCCGCCGATGGCTAACACTTCGCCGACGACGGTCAACTCGCCGGTCATCGCGACGTCCGTGGGCGCGGGCCGCCCCGTCAGCGCCGACAGGAACGCACAAGCGATGGCGATGCCCGCCGACGGGCCGTCCTTCTTGATCGCCCCAGACGGAAAGTGCAGGTGCAAGTTGCTGGCGTCGAGCCGCTCCACGTCGATCCCATAGCGGTCTGCGCGGCTACGCAGGTAGCTCAGCGCGAGGCGCCCTGATTCGCTCATGACCTCACCGAGGCTCCCAGTCAGCTGAAGCGACCCCTTGCCATCGCTGCGCGCCGCCTCGACGTAGAGCACGTCGCCGCCGACTGGCGTCCAGGCGAGCCCCTGGATGACACCTGGCTGCGCCTGCTTGCGGCGCGCGTCCGGCTTGAATCGGGCGCGACCGAGCATCCCCTCCATCTCGGCGAGGCTGAGGCGACCAGGCGGCTTCTTGTTCGAAGCGACCAGCCGCGCGACCTTGCGGCAGAGCCTGCGCACGACCTTGTCCAGCCCGCGCACTCCTGCCTCGCGTGTGTAGTTCGGCACGATGCGCTGCCAGACCGGCAAGCTCACGGACAGATGCTTGGGCTGCAAACCGTGCCGCTCAAGCTGCTTTGGGAGCAGGTGGCGCCGGCCGATTTCGACCTTCTCTTCGAGGAGGTAGCCAGGGATCTCAAGGATCTCCATGCGATCACGCAGCGGCTCAGGGATCATCGAGAGCACGTTCGCCGTCGCCAGGAACATCACCTTCGAGAGATCGAGGGGTACGTCTAGGTAATGATCCAAGAACGCGTGGTTCTGCTCGGGGTCGAGCACTTCGAGCAACGCCGCGCTAGGGTCTCCACGGTAGTCGCTGCCGAGCTTGTCGAGCTCATCGAGGAGGATGACGGGGTTGTTCGTACCGGTCGCCTTGAGCCCCTGCAGGATGCGACCTGGGAGCGCGCCGATGTAGGTTCGGCGGTGGCCTTTGATCTCAGCCTCATCGCGCATGCCACCCAACGAGAACCGGAAGAACTCGCGCCCCATCGCACGAGCGATGCTGCGGCCGAGGCTGGTCTTGCCGACGCCGGGAGGCCCGCTGAAGCACAAGATCGAGCCGGCGTTATCGGGACGCAACTTGCGCACGGCGAGGAACTCAAGGACGCGCTCCTTGACCTCATCTAGGCCGTAGTGGTCGTCGCGTAGCACGCGCGCAGCGCGTGCTAGGTCGCTGTGTCCTCTACTCGACCGTGACCACGGCAGCGACGTGAGCCAATCAAGGTAGTTGCGGATGACGCTGTATTCGCCGCTCTCTACCGGCGTCGTCTTCATCCGCGTCATCTCCTCGTCGGCGCGGCGGCGGGCCTCGTCGGGCATGCCCGCGTCCTCGATCGCCTGCTCGAGGCGCTGGAGCTCTAGCGTCCTCGGGTCCTGCTCTTCGCCGAGCTCGCGCCGGATGATCTTGAGCTGCTCCTTCAGGAAGTAGTCTTTCTGTGCCTTCTCTGCCTTCTCACGGATCTCGTCCTGGATCTTCATATCCAGCGCCGCGAGCTCATTCTCGGCCATGGCGAACTGCAGCGCTAGCTCCAGGCGGTCGCCGACGTCGGCGGCCTCGAGGAGCCGCTGACGGTCCTCCACCTTGCGGACGACGCCAGCCGTGAAATCGGCGAGCTGCCCTGGGTCTTCGACGTTCAAGAGCGCCGTAGCGAAGCCGCTGTCAGCCTGTTCTTGCAGCTGCGCTAACTGTTGCAGCTGGGCTTGCAGCAAGCGGAACATGGACTCTGCGCGATCTCCTTGCGCCGGAATCTCAACCAGCTGCTTCACGCGGAGGAAGAGGTGCGGGCGCTGGCGAACGACCTTGATGCGGCGAGCGCGACGGATGCCCTGCGTCATGACCGAGTGGCTGCCGTCGGGCAGCTTGAGGGTCTTGACGATGCGCGTGATCACGCCGGTTTCGTAGAGATCGTGGACCGCAGACGCGTGCTCCTGTTCAGGGTCTTTTTGGAGCACGAGGAACAGGTGCCCGTTGTTCGCCTCTGCCTTGGCGACGACATCCCGCGCCGCGGAAGAGTCGAGCAGCAGCGGCATCATCAGGCTCGGGAACGGGACGGACTTCTGCAGCGGAAACGCGAACATCGTGTCCGGCAAGGCGTCCTGCACGACGACCGAATTGCTGACCTGCTCGGTCTCAACGACGAGGCCCGAGGCGTCGGTGACGGTGTCAGTCAACGCGGCGTCACTGCTGCCTTCATCGTGACTGCTGCTTTCATCGTCCGACGAGTCCTCGCCGCTTGCCTCGTCGGTCAAATTGTCGTCGCCGCTCTGCGAGGACCCACCGTCATCGGTCGTCTCGTCTTCTCCGTCGACCAGAGGGTCGTCTCGGTCGCTGGGGCTGGCGTCGCACATGGCCCCGTTTTAGGCGCAAAGGTCGGACAAAAAAATGCGGACGCATGGATCGACACGTGACACCACGTAATCCACACCATCATCCCTGCCTGCCCCAAGTATTCGGGATGACGGCGCAGGACAAACGATCCATGCGCCCGTAAGAGAACGCGGACACGCGTTGCCGATACCCCGGTGAAATGCGCTAACCGTTTGAAGGCGCGCAGTAGGGTCGTTCAAAGCTGATGTCCGCTGCGAAGAGACGACGCCGGCGTCGCCGGGCCGATCTCCACATAAGGCTTGCCGAGGTAGCAAAGAGCGAAGTTGCGAGAGGGTCATCGCAAGCAAACCAAGCGCGGATGCGATCATCTCTATGACAAGATGTACGCTTGAGCCCGACAGCACCGAGCGCGCGCTCTTCGGAACGCCTCGGCCAATTCGTCTGCTGCCTCCAGCATCACAGGCGCGCTCATGTCTGCGGCGAAGCGCCGCGCGATCTGCAGGCGCTCAGCCGCTGAGGGCGGAGCGAGGTTGGCCAATATGACCCGCAGCCCTGAGTTCTTTGCAGCGACGCCGCCGCCGACCGCTGCGCGGATCCGCGCAGGACACAGGTCGATCAGCGATGCAGGTCAACGCCGCTCGGCGGGGTCGTTGGCGCAGCCACGGGTCCTGCCTTGTCGAGCGTGAGGAACTCGTTCGCGAAGAAACTGCATGAGCTGGTCGTCACCGACAGCAAGATCAGCGCGGCCGTCAGGGCCGCGGCGCGTCGTCTGCGCGTCATGAGTGTGCCTCCAACTCGTCTACAAACATGCTCTGCAAGGTCTGTCGTCTACAGACGAGGGTGCCCTCGTCCCTGTCGAGGAGGGCCCTGACCTGCCGGCGATGTCGATTGTCTCTCGACGCCATGCCTGCACCGTAGACGCCGACGTCCAATACCGCCAGGAGCTCTGCATGCCCCATGCGCGAACTAGACGGCGCGCGCCGTCAACTCCTGCTTGAGACGGTCGAGGACCTGCACGTGGATTTGGCAGATTCGCGAAGCCGAGAGCTTGAGGCGCTCGGCAACCTGGCGACCGGTCAGACCGTCCAGGTAGTGCATCTTGAGCACCTTCCATTCGAGCGGGTCCAGGTGCTTGCGAACCATCTCTACGAGCTCCTGGCGGGTCAAGGTCTCGATCGGCGACTCGATCGCGTCGTCAGCGAGCTGCTCGCAGCGGTCTTCGCCGACATCACCGTCGCCGCCATACACGGACTGCACCACCTTGCTCTCCGGGCACTGCATCAGCGCCTCCTCGGTGATGCCGAGCGCTTCAGCGAGTTCGCTCGCGGTGGGCTCGCGCTCAAGCTCCATCCGGAGCTCTGCCTGGGCCGCGTCGCGCTCGCGGACCTTGCGCCGAGAAACACGGGGCAAAAAGTCCATGTGCCGCAGCTCGTCGAGCATCGCGCCGCGGACTCGGATCCGCATGAACGCCGAAAACGAGTCGCATCGCTCGGGCTCATAGGTCGAGATCGCCTGCATGAGCCCCCACATGCCAGCGTGCGCGAGATCGCTCACATCGACGCTCCGCGGAAGTCGGCTCGCGAGAGCCCTCGCCATGCTCTCGACGATCGGTCGGTTTCGCTCGACAACTAAGTCGAGGAGCTTGGGCGAACACCGCAACCGATATCGCTCGATCAGGTGCTCTGTAGTGACGCCGGCGTCACCTCGCGTCGGCGAGGTGCTAGCGTCACGTGCAGCGGGTTTACCTACCATGTACCACCTGGCATGAGACGAATCCGTCGGAAAGTCGATCGGACCCGGCTCGAACCTTGCGCGCTCGAAGCAACCGAGACCAGGTCACCCTGCGTCTCTTCGCAGTCGTTCGCTCAGCGCCACGAAACCGACTGCCGCAGCATGATGAAGACCTCACCATGGTTGCGACGGTCGAAGACGCGTGCGCTTCGTCGTGCGACGAACTGCAACGATTGCTTCGATTGCGAAGGAGCGAACGCGCGCACGGTAGCACGAACACAGCGTCGTGTGCAACTTCATGAAACAGTTCGTGCAAGATCCCAGAGTCGAAACGAGATCCGCAGCAGCGCTCACGCGTCGACGTCGCGCACCTGCAGACGCAGCTTCGCGAGCACCTGCCGCTCCGCAGCGCGCATGCGGCGCCGCGCCGCTTCGTCCTTGTCGTCGTAGCCGACAGTGTGCAAAACACCATGGACGATGTAGAGCGCGACTTCCGCGCGAATCGTCGTCGCGTTCTGACGCGCGACGCGACGCGCAGTCTCAACGCTGACGACGACTTCGCTGCCAGCATCCAGCGCGAAGGACATTACATCCGTAGGCGTTGGATCGCCCATGAACGTATCGTGCAGCTCGGCGATCCCTGCGTCGTCCGTCAGCAGGAGAGAGACGTCTTGATCTGGTCGACCTGCGAAGTCCAGCGCCGCCGCCACGACGCGCTCAACGAACGCGCGATCGGTGCGCGGGCGAAAGCGGTCTACCATCTCCAACACGCCTAAACCCCTGATTCAGGACGATCTGCGCGGTCGTCGTGGCCGCGTCTCCGATCGAACTCGTCGTATGCCGTGACGATCCGGCTGACGACCTTGTGCCTGACGACGTCCTCAGCGCCCAGCCGAGAGACGCCGATCCCTTCGACCCCGTCCAGGCGGCGCAGCGCGTCACCGAGGCCGGAGCGGACGTTGCCAGGCAGGTCGACCTGGGAAGGATCGCCAGTGACGACCATGCGCGAGTCCTCCCCGAGCCGCGTTAAGAACATCAACATCTGTTGAACGGTCGTGTTTTGCGCCTCGTCCAGGATCACGAACGACTGGTTGAGCGTCCGGCCGCGCATGTAGGCGAGCGGACAGACCTCGACGACCTCAGTCTCCAGCCAACGCATACGCGTGCGCGGATCGAGGAGGTCTGAGAGAGCGTCGTGCATGGGGCGCAGGTATGGGTCGATCTTCGCCTGAAAGTCTCCTGGCAAAAATCCGAGTTTCTCGCCTGCCTCCACAGCCGGGCGCACCAGGACCAACTTGCGAACGCCGCCCTTCTTCATCGCCTCGATCGCCTTGGCGACGGCGAGGTAGGTCTTGCCCGTGCCCGCTGGCCCAACGCCGAAGACTACGTCGTGCTTGTCGATGCAATCCAGGTAGTGTTGCTGACCTTCCGTGCGCGCCCGCACGACGCCGCCGCTCTTCTGACGCGCCTTTGCTGCCGGGTCGGGGGCTTCGCCCGCGCCGTCAGCAGAGATCCCGAGCGTCCGCCGAAGCTGCGCCGCGACCTGCTGCGTCGAGACCGCGCGGCCTTGCCGCATCCCACGCAGGCAGTCTTCGAGGACCCCGCGGACGACCGCGACGTGTTCGTCGTCGCCGAGGAGGCGAAGGCTGCCGTCTCGCTGCAGCACGCTGACCCCGTGCAGCTCTCGGATCAGCCGCGCGTTGCTGTCCAGCGGCCCCAACAAGGTGCGAGCCTCGTCGACGGAATCGATCGGGATGTGAATGTCCGCGTCGCTCATGAGCCGCGGAGTCTAGTCGCGCCCACATGAGCGACGCCGACAGAAAGTCGGAGAAACTGCCACGACACCGAGGCCGACGAGGGCCCTATGTCAGCCGGATTAAGACCAGGAACCACGCGCAGAAAGAGAACAGCAGGCTGTCCACGAGGTCGAGGACGCCCCCGTGCGCCGGCAGCAGGGTCGAGCTGTCCTTGGCGTCGCAGCGTCGCTTCAGCAGCGACTCGATCAGGTCACCGGTCTGGGTCGTGAAGTTGAGCACCACCCCGGTGAGCAGCGCTCCCCACAGCGGCAGGTCCAGGCGCTCGCTGAGGATTGGCGCGTTAAGCAGCCACGCGAGCACCACGGAGCTCGCGAGGCTCCCGAGGGCGCCCTCGACCGTCTTACCGGGGCTGATGTGCGGGATCAGCTTCCGACGACCTAAGAGCCGACCGAAGCAGTAGCCGCCGATGTCTCCGCCCTTGCAGATGAGCACCACGTAGAGCAGCGACGGCAGGCATCGAAAGCACGTGCCCATTGCCAGATACATCGGCCACGCGATCATGATGAAGCCGAGCAGCGTCGCGCCCTGGCGCTCGAGGCCGTGGTGCATGTCAGCGCGCATCAGCGAACGCAGCGCGAGCGGGAACAGCAGCAACAACGTGCCTGCGACCAGCGGGTATAGCTCGTTGTCGAGGTCTGCCCAGCCAAACGCGAACGCGCTGCCCATCAAGATGGTCGTCGCCACCAAAAGGGTCCGCTTGCCGACCGCGAAGCCCGCCCCCCGC
>MDTG01333756.1_pt1 | contig 10634 bp, 8 predicted proteins | sample 811421 | NCBI WGS metagenome assembly MDTG01 (sample SAMN05326645, study PRJNA326480) | marine metagenome | isolation source: seawater | place: Pacific Ocean: South East | collected 2011
AAGGAGGCAGGGGCAGGGGCAGGAGCTGGATCGGTCAGCTTGGGTGCAGGCTCGTTCATCGTGCTCCATCCATGCCTGATCTCAGGCTCTTGCGCCATCCTTGACCGCGACATGTCTGCACTTTTCAGGCGGCATTTTGCACCCACAGCGCTGCTCAGGGGCGCGGCTGTCACCGATACACAAAGCATCACCGTGAAACATTGTGCAACACGCCGTAACGCTTCGTGAATTGTTTCGCGCTGCAAATAAATTTACATTAGTGCAATACGCTTAACGATAGAATGGGTCGCCATGCTCCGTTCGGTTCTGCCCCTCATGACGTCGCTCTTCGCCGTCCTTGCCCTCGCAGCCAGCGCACAGACGCAGGTAGCCTCTCTCAGTGGCGCCCTGCCGCCTGAGCCGGAGATCGGGTCATTCACGGCCGTCACCAACACGGTGGAACGCCGCTATGATAGCGAAGCCTTCGCCTTGGGCAAAAGAGGCGGGCGGACCTTCGCCAACGAAGCCGTACGCGCGCTCGAAGCCTCCAGTGCGTCGATCCGTCTGGACGATGGCACGGTGCTCGATGTGGGACCAAACTCCGAAATTACCCTGGATTCCTTCATTTATGATCCCAAGCGCGGCGAGCAGCGGCTGTCCCTGCGGTTCTTGTCCGGCATTGTCCGCTTTACCACCGGGTCGATGGAAAAGCAGGCCTACGAAATCAACACACCCGTCGGTTCGCTGACTATCCGCGGCACCGAGTTTACCTTGCTGATGGAAGAGGCCCTGCATCTGGTTCTCAATGAAGGCGCGATCACGCTCGAGCTGTTCGGTGGCGAGGCGCAGGAACTCGACGCCCTTGATCCGGAGCGTCGGTTTCTCTCGGTTGTCGACGGTAGTTTCATCACCCTACCCGATAGCGATGGCGCGCTGACCGAAGCGATGAATGCGCTGGAACTCTCCTTTGACAGGCCGAATGTCCACTCTTCAGTGGTCTCTGACTACATGACAGCGTTCTTCAGCCGGGTCACGCTGGAGACCTGCAGCAGCGGCGACCTGTGCCTGTACGCGCTCGAACGGCACTTCGACCGAATGTGCCAGATCGGCGTACTGCGCGCCGAGGCGCGGCGCAGCCTCGCCCGTATCAGCGCCCGTATCCAAGGCGGCGGCAGCGCCTTCACGGCTCAGGGCGAGGATGGCGATCAGCTGGCCCAGAGCCTCGTTGAGGTCCGTGCCGTGGTTGATACCTTCCCGAAGGCCTACGGTGATGTCCGCGCCTGCGGTTCATCGGGCGAAGGACAGGAAGACGCCCAGGTCTCGCGGGTGACGACCCAGACCGGGGGCAGCGTGAAACTACGCATCGACGAAGTGGGCGCCGAAAACCTCACTGCGCTGGGTGTGGGGCAAAGCTCCTCGGGGAGTTCAGGCGGTGGAAGCAGCGCCTCGGACAACGGAGAAAGCCGGAGCAAGTCGGGGAGCACCTATGGGGACAATCAATCGCCAGGAGAAGCATCGGCACCCGGGACGAACCTCACCTCACCGGGGCTTACCTCACCGGGACTCATCATCCCAATCCAGCCCATCCAGATTGCGCCCATCGTCATCTCGCCGATCTCACCGCCCATTATGATCATCGGAAATTGACCCGGGTCACGGGGCCGCAAAAGCGTTTAACATTATGGACAGGTGAAAACGCTTACGGTTAAACTGTCACTAGGTACGCCCGAAAGGGCAGGCCCAAGGCACACAGGAGAAGATAACCATGGTCGTCAAACACACAAAGTTCACCTTCTCCGCGTTGGCAGCGTTGGGTTTTCTGCTGCTGAGCGTCTCCGCACAGGCCCAGCGCCCGACCGCCGCAGCGGTGATCGAGGCCTGTAACATTTCTGCTGAAGACTGCCAGAACGCTATCGACGCCTTCATCGGCGATGGCTTCCTTTCGGCCCAGCGCGCCATTGACCTAGCACGGCGGCTGTCATGGGCGGTGGACGGGGGTCGCGCAGGGGACTTTGCGCTCAGTTCCTTCGCCACAGTCGTGGTCGGCGCTGACTTCTCCAATGACACGCTCGGGAAGATCCTCAGCCAGGCTGAATCATCCAGTGCGGCAGCCCGCGATCTGCTGACCCAGGCGCTGAGTGAACTCGAAGTGGGCTCGCCGAACTAATCCCGGGATGGGGTGACGGAACCTTGACCCGGCGCCTTGCAGGATTGAACCCAGGTCCGATGGTCCGGGCGTTGGCCGCTGTTATGGCGGCCGCAGTCGTGCTGGTCTGGGTCTTGGGCATCAGCGGCGCAACCCCCAGACACCTCAGCCACAGCACCGATGCGCGGGCTGGCCTCAACGCCTGCCTGCGTCTGCTTAACTATATTTCCCTGATGCCGGAGGCTGACCGCAGTGAGCGACAATCGCAGTGTCGCGCAATGGCCAGCGTGCAAGCCGGAGAATGGGGCAGCGCCAGTCACGCCAACGTGGTGCTGGCTTTGATCGCCGCGCAAGACGGCACACCAGATATCGCGATAAACCGCCTCAAGACCTCACAGCAAATCGATCCGACCTCGTACTGGCTCGCCGCGCTGCGTGCCTCGGTCTGGCAGTTGCTGCCCGAAGCTGTACTGCCAACGCCCTGCACCCAAGCAGCTTACCTGTCGGACGTCACGGTCATCGCCCGGGCAGACCCGGCCTTCGCAGGGCGCTTAGGTGCCTGCTAGATCATGCTGAGCACTTCTCTCCAGCGCCTGATTGCCTTCGCCCTCGTGCCAGGGCTGATTTTCTTCGCCCTGCCGGCCTACCGCGCGGGCAATGATCCGCTGGTGCTGACTGGCGCAGCGGCGGCACTTTCGCTGTGTCTACTCACCGTGTCGCTGCCACGGATTCGGGGCAGCGCGCTGCATCTCATCCTGCCGCTGGGGCTGATCATGCTGGTCCAGTTGCTTGCACTCGGTGCGAACAGCCTGGGCTGCGCGCCACCGGTCGCCGCGGCAACGGCCGCTGATCTGAGCGCGCAGCAGTGGTTTCCCTGCACGCTGCGCTTCGGGAACAGCCTGTACGCGCTGCTGCAGACGTGGGTCGTCATCGCCTCCGGGCTTCTGGGGTTCGCCGTTGCGGGTCGGGTCCCGGTCGGCCGGTTCAATGCATTGCTCGTCTTTGCCGCACTGTTGTTCGGGGGACTGGGTGCAGTCCGAATTGTCTTTGATCCACTCGTGCTGCCGGACTCGGCTGGTTTCGTGAACCCCAACTCTCTGTCAACGCTGCTGGTTGTGGGCCTGCTGTGCTGGATGCAGCAGTCCAGCGGACCTTTGATCGATCACCTGAGATCTGGCCGGTTCACCGCTGTTACAGGGCCGCTGCTGCTCGGCCTCCTGCTGGTTGTTGCGTTGGTGATGACGCAATCACGGCTGGGGATGTTCGTCGGTCTGTGCGCCTGCGGTCTGCTGGTTCTGGTCGAGCTGGGCCGCCGGATGACGCGGTATCAGCTGCTGCACCTCGCCACCCTGCTGGTGGTCCTCGCGCTCGCGGTCGTCGCGCTGCAGGCAGTGGCGTGGATCAACCAGGTAGGCGATATCCATGGCTCGCTGCTCTCTCGCTTGTCGATCTACGAACAAGGCGCGCAGCTCTGGCTCAAAGGCATCGTTTTCGGCGTGGGCGGGGGCACCTTCGAAGTCGTGCTGCCCGTGGTCAACACCGACCCCGTGCTCGCGGAAAAGCTCTGGACCAAAGCCCACAGCACCTACCTGGCGCTCTATATCGAGCAAGGCATTTTCGGGCTGATCGCGCACCTCTATGCCTTTGCGGTTGTGGTTCTGATCCTGCTCGGGGAATGGTGGCGGAGACGGTCCAGTGCTGCCGGGCTGGGTCTGGTGATCGTTTTTGCCATCGGCGCACACAGCGTTTTTGACTTCAGCATGGAAATTCCAGGCGTTGCAGCCAGTGTCGCAGCGGTACTCGGCGCCATCCTTCATTCCGGGCTGGCCGCCACCGATGGGCCGGAGGCGGCCTTAGAGCCAGATGTCTGAACCCATCGCGGCCGCGGGGTTCGGGTTTGCCTTCCCCTTCATCCTCACCTTCGCGCTCACGCTGCTGGGCACCGTTGTGCTGTGCTGGTTCTACCTGCGCCTTGCCACGGCGCGGCGGTGGGTCCGGCCCAGCACGGCCCGCGACCTGCACATCAGGCCCATAGTATCAGGTGGCGGCGTAGGCGCGGCGCTGGCGATTGGCGCTGTCTTGCTGGCGCTCCCCGCCCTAGGGGTTTCTCTGCCAAGACCGGGCGCCACGCTGTGTCTGATGGCTGTGCTGGCGATCATTGGCTTTATCGATGATCACCGCCCGCTGCCCTCGATCCTGAAACTGCTGCTGCAGGCCGGTGGGATCGCGCTGTTCTGGCAGCTGCAGCCAGCGGGGGTTCAGTTCGACGCCATCTCGGGGCTGGCGCTGGTCGCCCTGCTGTTTGTAGGGCAGCTGTGGTGGATCAACCTTATTAACTTCATGGATGGTGCCGATGGCTTTGCACCCACGCAGATCGCCCTTGGTGTCATCGGGGTCGGGCTTGGTCTTCTCCTGCTATCGTCCCGGGCAACCGCAGCAGCCGGGGAGCCTCTGACCCTCGCGGCTTTGGTTCTGGGCGCTGCTCTAGGGGTGCTGGCCTTCACCTGGCCCCGGGCGCGCATGTTCATGGGCGATTGCGGTGCGCTGGTGCTGGCAGGACTGGTGCTGGTTCTGGCTGCCGAGGCAAGGGACGCGGGTCTCGCACTGGTGCACGTATCGGTGTTCTTCTCGCTGTTCATTGCGGATGCCTCCATCACCCTGCTGAGCCGGACGATCTCGGGTCGGAACCCCTTCGAAGCGCACCGCGACCATGGCTATCAGCGGTTCATTCTCCGCTCTCAGAAGAGGGCTTTGCGACAGGGCCTCGAACCGGAGGCCGCCCGAACACGGGCGCACCGGCGCGCACTGCTCTGGCTGGTCGCTCTCAACGCTGCAGTGGTGATCCCGCTGGGGCTGGTGGTGATCACGCTGGACCACGCCTGCGCGGCAATCGTGGTGCATCTGCTTGTGTTCATTGGCGTTGGAATAGTGCGTTTCGGGTTTCAGCGCGCGAGCTAGTCCGTTTTCAGGCTTATTAACCTTTTTGAACCCGGCTCAGGCGCAGTAAAGTCAGGGTCATTCCGCGGTGTGATCAGGATGGGGTGATGCATCTTAACGCAGGCAGCCTGCTTGCTGGACTGGACTCGAGGGCCAAGGGCCTACTGGCGCGCGCGATCGATGCCGCAGGCGTGCTGGTCTGCGCGATCCTGACCCTGCGGTTGCTGACGGGCGGCCCCCTGCAGCCCGCAGCGGTTGACCAGATTGTGCTGGCGGCGCTGCCTATGGTGACCGTGATTATCCTCAGCGCCCTCAACGCTTACCGGTCCGGGGTCCGCTTCATTGGCGAACAGGACTACATCAACATCGCGCTGGGCGTTGGTCTAGGCTATGCCGCCGCGCTGCTGCTGGTGGCGATGGGATTGGCCTTCGAGTTTGCCGGTTTTTCGCCGGGCTTCTTCATTCTCGGACCCGTGCTGACCAGTGCCGCGCTGATTTCAGTGCGGTTCGGAGGGAAGAGGCTGGTCCGGCTGCTGATCGGTGGGGGGCGGGATCTGAGGCCCGCACTGGTGTTCTGGCAGGACCAGTCCGCCATTGCGCTGGCGGCGCAGGGCTTCAACGGACGGGCAACGGCCGTCATTGGCCTGTTGGCGCCAGAGGGAGAGCCAAAGCTAAGGCGCGAGCAGGGGTTCAATGTCTATGGCTTCGAGCACGTGCCGGCTCTGCTGCGCCAGCATCCGAACCTGAAAATCTATGTGGGCGAGGGTTCTGATCTCAGCGGGCTGACCGAGGACTTTGCGGATATCGCCTCCCTTGCGCCCGGATGTCTTCGCCTTCTCTCGATGTCGCCGACGAAGCAGGAAAAGGCACGGGCGCCGATCCCCTCTTTTGCCATGGATATGGCGACCCTGATGGGCAAGGGCGCTGAGCTCACCGACCGAGGGTTTGCAGCGGGGTTTGAGGGGAAATCCGTGCTGGTGACCGGCGGTGGCGGTTCCATCGGTACCGTTGTCTGTCAGGCGCTGCTCCGCCATGGCACCCGCAAGGTCGTGGCGACCGATCGCAGCGAACTGGCGCTGTTTGAGCTTGAGCAGGACCCGGTTTGGGCCAGGGCGGCGGCGGACGGTTGCGCCGTCGCGCGGTTGGCAGACATCACCGACGCCCGGCAGCACGCGGCCATAATCGACGCCCACAGCGTTACCGACATCATCCACACCGCCGCGCACAAGCACGTCAACTTCATGGAAGACGCCGCACTGGCCGCCGTCGAAAACAATGTCTGGGGCACCCGGACCCTGCTCGAAGTCGCCGTTGCCGGGGGGGTGCGCCGCTTCACCTTTGTCTCTACCGATAAGGCGGTTCTGCCGGAGAGCGTCCTGGGGGCAACCAAGATGTGGGGCGAGGTGCTGATCGCTCACTTTGCCCAGCGTCAGGCTGAGGGGCAGGGGTCGGGTCAGGAGCAGCCCTGTTTCAGCACCATCCGTCTGGGCAACGTGCTCGTGTCAGCGGGCTCGGTTCTCGATCGGTTTCAGGCACAGATCGAGCAAGGCGGCCCCGTGACGGTCAGAGATCCCAGTCTGGAGCGCTACTTCATCACCATGCCGCAGGCCGCTGAGCGCATTCTTCAGGCCGCTCAGAAAGCAGGAAACGGCCAGACTTATGTCGCGCAGATGGGAGCACCGCTGAAGATCCTCGATCTCGCGCGCTGGTCGATACAACTCGCCGGTCACCGGCCCAGCCTTCCCGGCGATGCCGAGGGTGATATTCCAGTCGTCTTCACCGCGCTGCTGGCAGGTGAAAAGCTGCGGGAAACCCCGCTATTGCCCGCTGAGATGCACCTCTATGCCGACGGGAGCGGCCTGATCACCGCCGAGACGCCACAGATTGCGCCGAGAACGCTTGCTGCGCTTATGGCCACACTCGAAGCAGCCTGCGAAACCGGGGACGGCGACGCGATCAGAAGCGCACTAATGAACCTTTGTTATGTGAATGAAAAATAGAATAGGCTTTGGATAGGCCGGGACCCATCATCCCCCGCCAAACAGGAGATAGTCGTTGGCGTTTCTGGCAACATTACTGCGGTACAGATACTTTGCGCTGCTGAGCATCCTGCAGGAAATCCGGGGGGACTATCAGCGCGGCAGGATTGGCTTTTTCTGGGTGTTCATGAATCCGCTGCTGCAAGTGCTGATTTACTCGGTGATCCTGACAAATGTACTCCAGGCGCGGCTGCCAGGGGCCGATTATCCCTATTCCTACTCCATGTATCTGATGGGCGGCATTCTGGCCTGGAGCCTGTTCGACGGCATTGTCCGCGAAACCATGGATGTCTTCATCCGGGGTAGGGCCATCATCCACAATTCATCCATTCCGCTGAGCGTTTTCCTGCTGGTCACTGTCGCCAAGAATATCGCGCTGAACGTGATCCTGCTGCTGATCATGCTCGGCTTCAGCCTTGCCCTCGGCGTCTGGCAGGGCTTGAGCTTTCTGGCACTGCCACTGCTCATGGGGGCCCTCGTGGCCTTCTCGACAGCCATAGGGTTGCTACTGGGGCTGTTCAACGTCTTCTACCGCGATGTCTCCAGCGCGGTTCGGGCAGGTCTGCCGCTGATGTTCTGGGTCACGCCGATCGTGTACCCTTTGTCGATCGTTGATGAGCGGGTGCAGGGGCTGTTCTCCCTCAACCCCATTACGCACTTCACTTCGGCCTATCAGGCGGCACTGGCCTTCGGCACGCTACCCGATAGCCGGCCGCTGCTGATCCTTCTGATCGCCTCGCTGCTGCTGCTCGCGCTGAACCTCTTGCTATACCGGCGGATGAGAAGCGATCTGGTGGACTTGCTGTGAGCGTTCTGACCGCCGCCCACGTCAGCAAGGTCTATCAGCGCTTTCAGACCGAGTTGCACCGCATGGCCCATCGCTTGGGCGGGGTCAGCGCGCCGGTGGAGACCTTCCACGCGCTGTCCGACGTCAGTTTCCGGGTTGGCGCCGGGGAGTGCATCGGTCTGATCGGTCGTAACGGCGCGGGAAAAAGCACGCTGCTGAAAATCTGCGCCGGGGTGATGGCCCCGTCGTCCGGCGCCGTCGAGCGCCCTGAGCGGACGGCGGCCATTCTGGAACTGGGCCTGGGCTTTGACTTCGATTTGACCGGCCGGGAAAACGTCATGCGGGCCGCCGCCATGATGGGGCTGCAGCATCAGCAGATTGCCGATCGCGTTGACGCGATACGGGACTTTACCGAGATCGGCGAGGCCTTCGACCGGCCCATGCGCACCTACTCGACGGGCATGAAGATGCGGGTGGCGTTCAGCGTGGTCACAGCCTGGCAGCCAGATGTTCTGTTCATCGACGAGGCACTGTCGGTTGGCGACGCCTATTTCCAGCACAAGTCGTTCGACCGCCTGCTCAGCCTGAAAGCACAGGGCTGCGGACTGATTTTCGTGTCGCACGACCTGAATGCGATCAAGACCCTGTCTGACCGGGTGCTGCTGCTCGACCAAGGGCGGATCATTCAGGACGGCCCCCCCGAACAGGTCTGCGACTTCTATAACGCGTTGATCGGCAGCGAAGGCGCGGATGCAGTGGAGGTCCGGCAGGGCGATGACGGCCACACCAGCACGCAGTCCGGCACGCTAGAGGCACAGTTCACCGAGGTCAGTATCAGGAACGGGGAGGGCCAACCGGCGCAGACCTTTGCGGTCGGCGAGCGCTTGGTCCTGCAGGCGCGGATCGAACTGGCCAGCGACATCGACAGTCTTGTTGTCGGTTTCAGCATCAGAGACCGCCTCGGGCGGGTGGTGTTCGGCACCAATACCTGGCACACGGATCAGGCGATCGTGAATGCAAAAGCACTGCAATCCTATGAAATCGCGATACACTTGGCGGCAAACTTCGGCGTCGGTGACTACTCGGTGCAGGTGGCTTTGGTCGACCGGGATACGCACCTGACGGCAAATTATCAGTGGATCGACGGCGCGGCACTGTTCTCGGTGACCAACCTGCGCCAGCCCTACTTCGAAGGCGTTTCATGGCAAGAGCCACGGATCGAAATAAGGGAGAGCTGATGGCGTCCTTTGTCTCCCATGCCCAGAACCGCGAAGACGTGCTGCTGTGGCGGGCGCTGAATGACGTGGAGCAGGGGCGGTACATCGACCTTGGGGCTGCCGCGCCGGTCACGGATTCCGTTACCTTTGCCTTTTTTCAACGTGGCTGGTCCGGGATTAACGTGGAGCCGGTGCGCACGCTCTTCGACCAGCTGCAGGCTGAGCGGCCCCGGGATATCAACCTGAACATCGGTGCGGGCGAAGCGACCGATGAACGAACCCTGCACGAGTTGGTCGGCACGGGATTGAGCACGTTCGAGGGCAAGGAGGCGGCGCGGCTGGCGCGGTCGGTCGGCTGTGACACCCGCACTGCGCAAACCCAGATCCGGCCCATGGGCGAGGTGTGCCGGGAGTATGGTTTCAGCACGGCACACTTTCTCAAGATCGACGTTGAAGGCATGGAAGAGCAGGCCTTGCGGGGCTTTGATTTCGGCTACTGCCGGCCGTGGATCGTGCTGGTGGAATCGACCATTCCGAACAGCCGGGTACAGCGCTTCCGCAGCTGGGAGCCTCTGCTTACGCGGCAGGGTTATGACTTCGCCCTGTTCGACGGCCTCAACCGCTTTTACCTGTGTGAACAGCACAAGCATCGGATGAGCCGACTGTCGGTCCCGGTGAATGTCTTCGACGGGTACCGCACGGCCGCTGAATTCTTTCTGGCGCGGCGCGCAGAGGACGAACGTCAGACCAAGGAAGCGCTTGAGGCATCGCTCGAGCACGAGCGCACCAAGGCCGAGCAACGGTCTCAGGCCGAGAAACAGGCCACAGCGCAGGCACGCGCCGAAGCCGAAGCTCAGTCCCGGGCACGAGATGAAGCCCAAGCGCAAGCACGCGCTTGCGAGGCGGCCACGGTGGCCCTCAGGTCGGAGTTTGAACGGGCCCTCACCGCGGCACGGGCGCAGCACCAGCAGGCCGAGGCAAGAGCGGTTGCGAGCGAGGCGCAGGCAGAACGGGCCGACAGCCGGGCCGCAGCATCAGATCAGCGTGCATTGGCAGAGAAACGGGAGCGTCAGTCCACGCAGGCTCGACTGGCTGAGGTTGAGCAGCAGGCCGCCCGAGCCGCGCAAGCAGCGCAGGCCGCCGCCGTGGCAGCAGCCGATGCAGCCCGTGAAGCGGTTCAACAGGCAGAACTCACAGCCCAGCGCCATCAATCAGCGCTCCAGCAGCAAGAGCAGGTGTCAAAGGCTCAGCGCGACCAGCTTCAATCCCGGATGGAGATGGAGCACCGCGCTGCCCAAGAGGCAAAGCAGTTGCACCGGAAACTGCTCGATGCCCACGTCGCGCTTGAAGCCGGGTATCTCCAATTGCAGGCTCAGTCCAAGGCCCAACAGCGCCAGCTTAAGTCGTCACAGACGGCAACGCGACGCGCGCAGGACCACAGTCGCCAGCAAAAGGCGCAACTGGTGGCGCTCGAAGCGGATCTGGCCTCGCTGAAAAACGCCTATCAGGCCCTCGACGCGAGCCTGCAT
>MDTG01376323.1_pt1 | contig 10633 bp, 12 predicted proteins | sample 811421 | NCBI WGS metagenome assembly MDTG01 (sample SAMN05326645, study PRJNA326480) | marine metagenome | isolation source: seawater | place: Pacific Ocean: South East | collected 2011
AATATGATATTAAAATTGCTATGGATGGAGTAAAAAGATCTTGCTTAGAGATTATGGGTCAGCGAAAAGTAAACATGGCAAAAATAAGGCAAGCATTTCCTGATATTCCTATTTTTCCAAGGCATATAGAAAACCAAGTTGTAATAGATACCCATTACATGGGCTACTTGGACAGACAAGATAAAGATATAGAGTCCTTTAAAAAAGACGAGGCCGTCATCATACCTGAGGGTATAGATTATGAAAAACTGAGCGGCCTATCTAATGAGATCAAAAGCAAACTGCTTCAGGTGAAGCCTAAAACGTTGGGACAGGCTATTCGTATAGACGGTGTAACCCCTGCAGCAATAATTATTTTGCTTTCGCACATAAAAAAACTTAGATATAAAGCCACTGCTTAATGCAGCAGTCTAAAGTTATAAATATTCTAAAAAAAGACCTAAAATTTAATGAAGTGTCCATTCAAAAATTAATAAAATACGCTGAATTAGTACTAAGCGAAAATAAAAATTATAATTTAATTGCAAAAAGCACTGAAACTTCGATTTGGCATAGGCATATATTAGACTCAGCCCAATTGGTGAAATTTATTGACTTTAAATCTCTCTCTTTAGCAGATTTAGGTTCAGGTGCCGGCTTTCCGGGTCTTGTTATAGAAATATTCAATAAAAATAAGGATTTTCACGTGAAATTGTATGAGAAATCACCAGTTAAAAGGCAATTTTTACGTAGGGTTATTAAAGAATTGGACCTAAATGCTCAAGTTCTTGGCGATGTCAGAGAAGAAGCGCTTGATACTGATGTAATTGTATGCAGAGCATTTAAAAAACTTGATAGTGTAATACAAGTTTCACGTGAAATCGCAAAAAAACCGCATAAATTGATGATTATGAAAGGTCAAAGTGCACAGGAAGAGATAAATAAAACTTTTAAATCGAAAAAATATTCTTATAAATTAATAAATAGTATTACAAACGAGAAATCAAAAATAATTTTGATGCAGATTGAATAAAAATGGAAAGACCGACAACATTGGCAGTGATTAACCAAAAAGGTGGAGTGGGCAAAACAACCACGGTAATAAACTTAGCAGCTTCACTGTCCATTATGGGTCAAAACAATTTGATTATAGATTTAGATCCACAGGGTAATGCTACTACAGGCTTTGGCAAAAATAACAACGATGAAGAAAAAAATATTTATAATCTTTTAATAAAAAAAATAAAAATTAAAGATGCTATTCAAAAAACCGAAATAAAAAATTTAGACTTAATTGGATCAAATGTAAATTTATCTGGACTTGAAGTTGAAACAGCGAATGACTCTAATAGAGCTTTTGTATTAAAAGAAATTCTCTCAGCAGAAAAAAATGGGTTACTTGAAAAGTATGATAATATATTTATAGATTGTCCTCCATCACTCAGCCTTTTAACTATAATGGCTTTAGTGGCATCAGACGAGCTGTTGGTACCTTTGCAAACTGAATTTTTTGCATTAGAAGGTATAACTCAACTTGTAAAGACAATAGATAGAATAAAAGAAAATTTAAATCCCACTTTAACGATTAGAGGTATTCTACTAACCATGTTTGATAAAAGAAACAAATTGTCATCTCAGGTTGATAAAGAAGCAAGAAATTATTTTAAAGAAAAAGTATATGAAACTGTTATTCAAAGAAATGTTAGACTATCAGAAGCCCCATCTCATGGTTTGCCTTGTGTTATATATGATAAAAATTGTGTAGGAAGCAAATCATATTTTAAGCTTGCAGAGGAATTCATAAAAAATAGTCAAATTGAGAGTGCAGCATGAGTTCTGGAAAAAAAAAGGGTTTAGGTAAAGGATTATCAGCATTATTTGGAGAGCAAAAATCGCTTGAAAACCCAAAAGAATTTAAGCAGTCAAATTTAATATCTATAAGTGATTTAAGTAGAAATCCTTATCAGCCTAGACAAAATTTCCGTGAGGAAAAGCTAGAAGAATTAGCTAATTCAATAAAAAAAAATGGAATTATACAGCCTATAGCTGTCAGACCAAATAAATCAAAATCGGGAAAATATGAAATAGTTGCAGGCGAAAGAAGATGGCTCGCAGCTCAACGTGCTGGTTTACACGAGATACCAGTAACAATCTTAGATTTAAGTGACGTTGAGTCTTTAGAAGTTGCAATAGTTGAAAATATTCAAAGAGATGATTTAAATCCTGTTGAAGAGGCAAGAGGTTATAAAAGGTTAAACGATGAATTTAAATATGATCACGAAAGTATATCTAAATTAATGTCAAAGAGTAGAAGCCACATAAGTAACTCACTAAGATTATTAACCTTACCTAGTGATGTGATAGCTATGTTGGAAGAAGGCTCGTTAAGTTCTGGTCAAGCGCGACCATTAGTTGGCATTTCTAATGCATCTTCAATTGCTGAAGAAATCGTATCAAAAAATTATAGTGCTAGAAAAGTTGAGTACCTAATAAGAAATAAAAAAGGTAAAGGACAAAAAAAAAGAAGTAGATACGAATATAATTAAAGTTCAAGATAGGATTGAAAAAATTTTAGGCTTAAAAGTAAATATTTTAAACAAAAAAAGTAATTCTGGAAAAATTATTATTGAATATAAAAACCTTGAACAATTTGATTTTATTTCCAATCTTTTAACTAAGAATTAGCAAGTCCACAAATGTCAACGATTAAATTTTTCATTAAAATACTTTTGTTTAACGTTGAATTTGACTTCAATTGAATCTGAATAATATGGATTTTGTTTAAAATTTCCTTTATTTTAATTTCATTCCACATTTTTAATTGTTGAATACAATTCGGCTTATCTTTCCAGAATATTGGTGGTTTTATCTCATTCATTGCCATTTCAATATTTTTTTCCTTAGCTTTTAAAATAATATTTTTTAATAAATTGAATCTCTGAACTATTAATGTCAGATAGTAAACATTTTTCTCTTCCTCTAGCACCGTATCGCTCAGTAATTTGTTGGTTTCAATTTTTTTACCCATCAATGCGTTGTCTCTGAGTAGATTAAAATTGTTGTTTATCCTTGCGTCTAGTAAAATCTCTAATTTGTTAAAGGTAATTTTTTTATTCGAAAAAAATGTGATTATTTTCTCTAATTCATTATTAAGTTTTGATCTATCAAAATTTGTATGATTCAAGATTAAGTTGACATTCTCTGCTGATAATCCATCAAAACCTTTTAATTTTTCTAAAATTATTTTCTTTATACTAATTTCGTTGTCTTCGTAACAAGCTACTATTCCACATTTATTTGATTTTTCAAAAAAACTTCTAATTTTTGATTTTTTATCAAGAGCACTTGAGAATAAGAAAACGTGATTGTCATCTATTATATCTGTAATTTTCTCTATAACTTTTAAAAATTTATCTGAGATATTATTTAATAAAAATATTTTTTTCTTTTCAAATAAAGAAATATTTTGTATTTCGTTCATTATTAAATTTGAATTTTTCAGCAATTCATCTTGATCATAAACTAGCAACTCTTCATTTTTATATTTTCTTCTAATCTTATTTTTCAGCTCATCTTTCAGACCTGCATTTTCGCCGTAAAATAAAAATAAATTTTTATCAATTAAATCAATATTTTTTTCTATTAAATAACTTTTATAAATCATTTAAACTTAATCTTAGTTCATCAATAATTTTAATAGAAAGTTTATTTACTATTTCATCTATTGCTCTTTTTTCATTATTGATTGTTTTAGAATACTGGTTATTCACTTTGCTTTCCGCATTTTCTATAACTGTGAAATTTACTATGTTATTGCTGCTGATTATATTTGTTTCAATTTTTGCAGTAATCGAAATGTTGTATTTAGTAATCTCATTTTTGATGTTTTTTTCTTTAATCGTTTTATTTTTTTTAGTTTCAATATTAAGAACAATAAGATTTTCATTGTTGTTTTCGGAAATAAAAAGAATTTTATTTTTAAGTTTATAATTTACTCTACTTTCACCAGACATATTAATCTCTGCTATTTCAAAATTATTTAATAAATTCTGATTTACTCTCTTAAATCCACAAGATTGGAGTACAAAAAATGAAATAAATGTAAAAGTTATAATTAAATGTTTCATTAATCTTGAATTATATAATTGATAATTTTATTTTGAATAAATATGATTTTTTTAATTTTTTTACCATCAATAAATTTTTTTGCTTTAGATTTATTAAGAACAATTTTATTAACGTCATTTTTTTCTTCATTCTTTTTGACATTTATTACGTCTCTCGTTTTACCATTAACCTGAATTGCTAATTTGATTTGATCATGAGTGTATCTAGAGTCAATTTTTGGCCAATCGTTTGGAGATTTACAATTAAATAATTCTAAACATTCATAAGCTAGGTGAGGAGTGAAAGGTATCATAAGTTTCATTATGCTTATTAAACTTTCTCTGAGAACATTGTTGCCTAAATCTTTATTTTCAAATTCTTTAAAAACTTTATAAATTTCATAAAAATTAGCTATTGATACATTAAATCTAAAATTTTTAATGGATGTATCTATCTTACCTACATAAGCATTAATTTTAGTTTTAAATAAATTTTCTACATTTTTATCAACAGTTTTGGATTGTCTTTTTGAAATAGTAAAATTAAGACTCCAAATTCTTTGTAAAAATTTGTTTGCAGACGCTACGCCCGTATCTGACCACTGAACATCTTTTTCAGGCGGGCTATCTGACAAAATAAACCATCTTATAGCATCAGCTCCATATTGTTGAATCATCGTTTCAGGATCCACAGTATTTTTTTTTTGATTTAGACATTGATTCCTGAGGTCCAACAACTACCTTTGATTTATCGATTTTTTTTATTACTTTTGTGTTGTCAATTTTTTCAATTTCCTCTGGATATAACCAATTTCCATTTTTATCTTTATATGTTTCATGACAAACCATTCCTTGTGTAAAAAGATTTTTAAAAGGTTCAGTAATTTTAAACTCACCACTACTCATGTTTAATGCTTTCATGAAGAAACGAGAGTATAACAAATGCAATATTGCATGCTCTACGCCGCCTATATATTGGTCAACTGGCATCCAATATTTGACTTTTTTTAAATCGAATGGATTCAACTTGTCATTCGGAGAGCAAAATCTCAAAAAATACCAAGAGGAGTCAACGAAAGTATCAAGTGTATCAGTTTCTCTTAAAGCTTTTTTTCCAGTTGATTTTTGAACTGTTTGTTTCCAGGTAGGATGATTATCTAATGGGTTACCCTGTGAACTAAGATCAATGTCATCTGGTAATTTTATAGGTAATTCACTTTTTTCAACAGGAACAACTTTTCCATCTTCTAAATAAATCATTGGAATCGGGCAACCCCAATATCTCTGTCTTGATATACCCCAATCTTTCAATCTAAACAAAGTTTTACTTTTTCCAATAGACATCTTTTCAATTTCAGAAATTATTTTCTTTTTAGCTTGATCAATTTCTAATCCATTTAAAAACTCAGAATTAATCAATTTTCCATCCCCTATATAGGCCTCTTCTAATTTGCCTTTACCATCATCAACAACTTTTATTATCTCTAGATTATACTTTTTGGCGAAATCAAAATCTCTTTGATCGTGGGCTGGACATCCAAAGATGGCTCCAGAACCATAGTCCATCAAAACGAAATTGGCAAAAAAGATAGGTAGATGTTTGCCTTTAATAAAGGGATGTTTTGCTTTCAAGGATGTATCAAAGCCAAGCTTTTCTGCATTTGCTAGAGCTTCTTCGGTCGTTCCTGTTTTATTACACTCTTTTTTAAAATTTATAAAGTTTTTGTTCTTCAAGAAATTTACACTTAAAGGATGATCAGCCGAAAGAGCAATGAAACTCGCTCCAAAAATTGTATCTGGCCTGGTTGTAAAAACATTTATTTTTTGTTTTTCATCTACAATTTCAAAATCTAGTTCACAACCATAAGATTTTCCAATCCAGTTTTTTTGCATTAATTTTACTTTATCGGGCCAACCTTCCAAAGTTTCTAAATCATTCAGCAAATCTTCTGAAAATTTTGTAATATTAAAAAACCATTGTGACAATTTTTTTCTTTCAACAATTGCATTAGATCTCCATCCTTTGCCATCGATGACTTGTTCATTTGCTAAGACTGTTTTTTCAACAGGATCCCAGTTTACATAAGTTTCTTTTCTCGAAACTAGACCTTTATTATAAAAATCTATAAATATTTCTTGCTGGTGCTTGTAATAGCTAGAGTCGCAAGTCGAAATTTCAGAGCCCCAATCTATTGATAATCCTAATAGCTTTAACTGTTTCTTCATAGTTCCAACATTCTTTTGTGTCCAATCTTTTGGATGAAGATTATTTAATTTTGAGGCATTTTCAGCAGGTAACCCAAATGAATCCCATCCCATGGGATGCAAAACATTGTAGCCATTTAAAAATTTATAACGTGCAACAACATCTCCAATAGTATAATTTCTAACATGACCCATATGAATTTTTCCAGATGGGTAAGGAAACATTTCCAAACAGTAATATTTTTTTGATGCTTGATCATTTTTAACATTCATTGATGAATTTTTTTCACGCCATTTCTTTTCTACAGCTAAATAGTTATAACGATCCATAATTATTATTTTTTATTTTTTTTTCTCTTTGGACTCTTGTTCCAATAAGGCTGCCTTTTTTAAGATAACCGATCTAAGCTCTGTTTGTATCTTAGAAGCTTCTGGTAAAACAGAAGTGTTACAATTATTTATAGACTTACAATCTCTTTTGTGAACTATAATCTTTAAACTATTGGACCTAATTTCATTCGATAAAAATCTTACAGTAATTTTTAAGGACTCATTTTGAGAATTGTTTTGATCTGAATACCAATCAGTGATGATCATCCCTCCTGAGTAGTCGACAGTTGATAGAGGTATAAAATCGAGTGTTTCTAATGATGCACGCCACATAGGATTTGATGTACTAAATTCATAAGTGGTTTTTCTGTTACCCAAGCTACCTAAACTTACTCCTCTTCCTTCTTCTATATTTCTTCGAGCTCTTTCATCTGGATCTAAAGGCTCATTTCTTAAATCAACTGGCTTTCTAAATTTTTTTGCTTTTTCGCCAAAACCACAAGATGTCATTAATAATGCTGAAATTAATAATAACGATAAAAATTTAAGTAAATTTTGAATTTTCATGATGATATAAAACTAATATACATCAATTTAGCCAAAAAACTGCGATTTTAAAAGCATTTTTGATAGTGATATATATATCACACATACATATTTTATCCTGCTATTAGTAGTATTTATCAGCAAATAACGTAACAAAAGTGTAAATTCGCCCAGTAAATATAAACTTTATATTTAATTACAAAGGAGAAAATATGAAACAAGCAAAACTAATCGTAGCTTTAATTGCTGGATTATTCGCATTTACATCTGTTCAAGCAGGTGAGATGACAGTATCTGGTACAATGCAAGCTACTTATCAGTCAGAAGTTGACAATAATACTGGTAACCCATTAGGTATGAATACAGACCTATCATTTACTGGTACAACTGACACTGACTTCGGTACAGCTACATGGACAATGGGAACAGACGGAACGTTCTTAGGTGATTCAGGTGCTGACCACAAATTATCTTTAGCAACTAGCGTAGGTACAATCATTGTTGCAAACAGTGGTGACCCAGCTAATGCTGTAGACGATATTACTCCATCAGCTTTCGAAGAAGCTAATGGATCAGGTTCAGGTACAATTAACTCTGCATCAGACGGTGACGTAGGAGCTGGTATGGAAGGATCAATGAGCTTAGGATATTCAAATGCTGATGTTCTAGGAACAGGTCTTTCTTTAAACTACTACTACTATCCAAAACTTGACGGCAAACTTAATAACGAAAAAGGTGCTTCAGGTACTGAGAATGAAGGTAAAGGTAGTGCTGAGTCAGTAAGCGTAGGTATCCCATTTGCAAGTATCCCAATGGTAGGAGATTCACCACTAGGTGGAGCTAAACTAACATTAGGTTACAACGTAAACGATAACCTAACAACATCTGCTCAGTCATTAGAAGGTGGTACTGCTGCTATAACGTTACCAATTGGCCCAATGTCATTTGGTTTCCAAAAGAAAGCATACGCACCAGCTCAAACTGATGGAACAAAAGCGTTCTATAAGGATGACATTTACGGTATTGCATACGCAGTAAACGATGAGTTTGCGGTATCATACAACGTAATCGAGTCAGACAAACACAATGAATCAAGCATCGTAGAGCAAGAAACTAAAGCAATAAACGTAGCTTACACAGTAGGTGGTTTAACTTTAGCTTTCCAAGATGCAAGTTCATCTAACTCTGGTTATTCTGTAGGTACAGACAATGATACTAGAACTATAAGTGTTAAAACTGCGTTTTAATTAACTTAAAGTCTAATTTAAAAAAGCCGGCTAAATATTTTAGCCGGCTTTTTTTTTATTTCTGACAAAAGAGCTAAACCTTGTGAATTTACGTTTTTAAGATTATTTAAATTGTTAAGGTTTATTCCACCTAAAGGAATTAAGTTTTGATTTACTTTTAAAAGATTGTTAAATTTTACTATTCCTAAAAATGAAGCATTTTTATCATAATGAACTTTAAAGAGTTTTGAGTATAAAATTAGATCACAACCCTGGGCATGTTTAATTTCTATCTCTTTTAAATTGTGAGCTGAACCTATAATTCTAAAATTTAGCTTTTTTAGATGTAAACTTTTAAGACAATTGTTGAAAGCTGATAAATATGCACCATCAGCTTTAAGCAATAATGCTAAATCTAAATTATTAGCAATAAACAAGCTTATTCCTTTTAATCTACAAAGCTTCCTGAATCTTAATAAATCAGAAATTTTATCTATTTTATTTCTATTTCTGTAAATTACTGAAAATTTGTTACGTATTTTAATGTTTTTTAAATTAATATCTTTAATATTTTCTATTATTAAGAAATAATTTTTTTTAAGTATAAACATATGACAACAATAATTGAAAGATTTGATAAAATAAAATCAAATATTGCATCTATTAAAAAACCTAAAGATATAAATATAATTGCAGTTAGCAAGACTTTTACACTTGAGGAAATTCGCCCTCTATTAGATTATGGCCATTCTCATTTTGGAGAAAATAAAGTACAAGAAGCGATTTCGAAGTGGGGTGAGATTAAAAAAAATTCAAAGGATTTAAATTTACATATGATAGGAAAGTTACAAAGCAACAAAGCGAAAGACGCTGTAAAGCTATTTGATTATATTCATTCTTTAGATAGTAAAAAACTTGCTGATGCTGTAGCGAAACAACAAGTTAATTTGAACAAAAAATTAAAGTATTTCATACAAGTAAATATTGGAAATGAAATTCAGAAGTCAGGCATACCTGTAAATCAGTTGGACGACTTTTATAATTATTGTATTAAAAAAGTGAATCTAAATGTAATAGGTCTTATGATAATTCCACCCAATGACGGAGATACTAGCAAATACTTTAAGTCATTAAATGAATTAAATAAGTCTTTAGCTTTAGAAGAATTAAGTATGGGCATGTCTGCAGATTATATCGACGCAATCAAATGTGGAGCAACTTTTATAAGAGTTGGTAGTTCTATTTTCGGTTCGAGATCTTAACTTTAGACTTGATATCTAAGTCTCGAACAATTCTTAATAAATTAATCTTATTGACCGCTACGCATCCTTTTGTTTTTGAATATTTTTTTTTTGCAACATGAATAAATATTGCACTTCCTTTATTTTTTTTTATTGGACTCATGTTATAATCCAATACAAGGACAATATCGTATGTATTTTCTCTTTTAAAAAGTTTTTCATGTGAATATTTTGAGGGAATTTTAATCAACTGATTATATTGTTTTGATTTAGGATCATCGCACCACCCCATATTTTTTTCTATAACAATTTTTTTTAATTTTGTTTTAAATGACTTAATTCTATCTTTTCTAAATAATACTGATTTAATTTTAAAAGAACCTATTGGTGTAATTAAATCACCCTCTTCTTTTTTTGTACCTATACCCTTTTTTCCCAAAGCACACTTTACTTTAAATTTTTTATAAGTAAGGTAATTTTTATTTATTATTATATGCATCAATTAAATGTTTTAATATATGGTCCCAGTACCTTTCTATCTACACTAAATGAACTTAAACCTTTTTTAAAGTTTAATCATTTTATTAAAAATTCAAATGTTAACTTTGATGTAATTCTTTTTCACGAAGATATACTTAAAGATAAGCAAACAAAGGAGATAATTCTAAAAAGTCAGTCAATCAAAGTTTGTGCCTCTATTAAAAAAAATATTAATGTAATCTGTGATGCGCATATATTTCTTCCAACTACAATTGTTGAAATCAATGAAATTATTGAAAAAATTGTAGCAAAAAAAACCTTTAATAAAAATTCCTCTATTAAGGTTAAGCAATATTTACTTAATAAAAATGAAAAAAAAATAACTAAAGACAATAATTTTTTAGTGTTAACCGAGAAAGAAATACAACTCTTAGAGTTATTTTTAAAAAATTCGAAGCCTATTTCAAAAGATAAAATTCTGTCAATGGTCTGGAATTACTCTTCAGATGCCGACACGCAC
>MDTG01425697.1_pt1 | contig 10633 bp, 9 predicted proteins | sample 811421 | NCBI WGS metagenome assembly MDTG01 (sample SAMN05326645, study PRJNA326480) | marine metagenome | isolation source: seawater | place: Pacific Ocean: South East | collected 2011
GTAATTTTTTTAATAAAAAAACTCCGTTTCATAAAGTTTATGTTCATGCGCTTGTTAGAGATGAAAAAGGTCAGAAAATGTCAAAATCAAAAGGGAATGTTATTGATCCATTAGACCTTATTAAAGAATATGGTGCAGATAGTTTAAGATTTACTTTAATTTCAATGGCTTCCCCAGGTAGAGATGTAAAACTTTCTAAAGACAGAGTTACAGGAAACAGAAATTTTATTACAAAAATTTGGAGTGCTAATAATTTTCTACAACTAAACAATTGCAAATATGATAAAAAGATTAATATTAAATTAATTAAACTACCTATAAATCAGTGGATTTTTAATGAATTTATAAAAACACAAAATTTAGTTTCAAAAAATATTGAGTCTTTTCGATTTGATGAAGCAGCAAAATATGTTTATAAATTTGTTTGGAATTCTTATTGTGATTGGTATTTGGAATTTTTAAAGCCAATTTTTAACTCAAAAAATACCTCAAATATAAAAGAGGCAAGATTGTTTTCATCTTTTATGATGGCAAATATTTTAAAAATGTTGCACCCATTCATACCTTTCTTCACAGAGTCACTTTGGGCGAAAAACAATTATAAGAAAACATTTAAATCTAATTTAATTTCTTCAATTTGGCCAGAGTATAAAAATATAAAAAAATTTATCAAAAATCAAAATGATATAAATGTTATTATTGAATTTATATCTAGTATTAGATCAACTAAAGCAGAATTAAAGGTTACTCCAAAATTATTTAGTGATATTTTTTTTCTTGAAAAAAAATCAAAATTAAACCCACTAATAAAAAAACATCTTACTCTTGTAAAACAAGTTGGAAGAATAAATAATATTATGAAAAATAAATTGATTGATAAAAATACAATAGAAATATTAACTCACAATGAAAAAATTTCTCTTAAATTTAATGAAAATATTGACTTAACATCTCAAAAACAAATCATTCTTCAAAAATTGGTAAATCTTGAAAAACAAACAAATGGATTAAAAAATAAACTAAATAACAAAGCGTATTTAAAGAATGCACCTAAAGAAATTGTGCAAAAAGACAGAATATTATTAAAAGAATTAACTATTGAAGATGAAAAATTAAGAAGTATTGTATCTAGTATCAATTGAATATGCCTAAATTTAATAAAAAAAAATTACCAAGTCGCCATACATCTTTAGGGCCAGATAGAGCACCTCATAGGTCTTTTTATTATGCAATGGGCGAAACCGAAGAAGACGTTATTAAACCTTTTGTTGGAGTAGTTTCTACATGGAATGAAGCTGCACCTTGCAATACTGCCCTAATGAGACAAGCTCAATCAGTCAAAAAAGGAGTTAGAGAAACAGGTGGAACTCCAAGAGAATTTTGCACTATTACAGTTACAGACGGTATTGCAATGGGCCACGAAGGAATGAAATCATCTTTAATTTCAAGGGAAATTATAGCCGACTCCGCAGAGCTAACAGTAAGAGGTCACTGTTATGATGCATTAGTCGGTATAGCAGGATGTGATAAATCTTTACCAGGATTAATGATGTCAATGTTAAGGTTAAATGTCCCAAGTGTTTTTATTTATGGAGGTTCAATTTTACCAGGTAAATTTAAAGGTAAAGATGTAACTGTTGTGGATGTGTTTGAAGCTGTAGGAAAGTATTCTGCTGGATCAATATCATCATCAGAGTTAAGAGAATTAGAATTAGTTGCCTGCCCAAGTGCCGGAGCTTGCGGAGGGCAGTTTACGGCAAACACTATGGCATGTGTATCAGAGGCGATTGGTTTAGCTCTTCCTTATTCAGCTGGAACACCAGCTCCTTATGAAGAAAGAGACAAATATGCATATCAAAGCGGACAAACTGTAATGAATTTATTAGAAAAAAATATTAAACCTAGAGATATTGTTACAAAAAAAGCATTAGAAAATGCCGCAACTATAGTTGCGGCAACAGGAGGTTCTACTAACGCAGCGCTTCATTTACCAGCATTGGCTAATGAAGTTGGAATTAAATTTGATTTAATGGATGTAGCTAAAATTTTTAAAAAGACTCCCTACTTAGCAGACCTGAAACCTGGTGGTAAATACGTTGCAAAAGATATGTGGGAAGCAGGTGGTGTTCCTATGCTATTAAAAACTTTATTTGACGGTGGCTATATTCATGGAAAATGCATGACAGTTACGGGTAAAACTATGCAAGAAAATTTAAAAAATATTAAATTTAACACTAATCAAAAAGTGTTAAGAAAATTTAATAATCCGTTATCGCCAGACGGAGGAGTAGTAGGTTTGAAAGGCAATTTAGCTCCAGATGGAGGAATTGTAAAAATAGCAGGTTTAAAAAAATTACAATTTACAGGTAAAGCAAGATGTTTTGATAATGAGGAAGATGCAATGAAAGCAGTGCAATCTAAAAATTATAAAGATGGAGATGTTATAATTATTAGGTACGAGGGTCCAAGAGGAGGTCCTGGTATGAGAGAAATGCTATCTACCACAGGCGCCATTTATGGACAAGGTAAAGGAGAGAAAGTAGCTTTAATCACAGACGGAAGATTTTCTGGTGCAACAAGAGGATTTTGTGTAGGTCATGTTGGCCCAGAAGCTGCATTAGGTGGTCCCATCGCATTATTACGAAATGGAGATATAATTGATATTGATGCAAAAAAAGGAACAATAAATGTTCGTTTATCTAACGCTCAATTAAAATTAAGAAGAAGAAAATGGAAAGAAAAAAAATCAAGTTTTGGATCAGGAACTATATGGAAATATGCACAAACTGTTGGGCCTGCTTATCTAGGTGCACCAACACACCCTGGTAAGAAAAAAGAAGTTAAAGAGTATTCAAAAATTTAATGAAAATACGACCAGTAATTCTTTGTGGCGGCTCAGGCACCAGACTATGGCCTAATAAAAAAAAACATCAGGCTAAGCAATTTATTGATTTTGGTAATTGGACATTATTTGGAAAAACCCTCCAAAGAGCAAAAAACTCAATATTTGACCCACCTATAATTAGCACAAACATAAAATATTTAAAAGAAATAAAAAAACATCTTAATAAATTTAATATTAAAAAATACAAAATAATTTTAGAACCTGCAAAAATGAATACTGGCCCGGCCATGTTAAGTGCAGCACTAATTAAAGATATCCCTGATACACAACCTTTACTATTTCTTTCAGCAGACCACTTGCTAGAAAAAGAAAAAATTTTTTTTAAGGAGGTAAAAAAAAATAAAAAATATTTATCCAATAAAAATATTTTTATTTTTGGTATTAAACCTTCATCTCCATCAAGTGAATATGGCTACTTTTTAACAAAAAAAAATAATAAAGTTAATAAGGTAATTAAATTTATTGAAAAACCAAATAAATTAAAAGCAAAAAATCTTATTAAAAAAAAAGGATATTGGAATTCGGGAATGTTTTTTCTTCGAAAAGACTCAATAATTTTTAATTTTAAAAAATATCAATTGAAAACATATAAAAATTGTACAAAAGCTGTTATTAAATCTAAATACTCAAAAAATATTTATTATTTAAACAGAACTGCATTTGTGAAGAGTGCTCCAAAATCTTTTGATTATGCTGTTTTAGAAAAAACAAAGGATATAAATGCAATCAAACTTAATGTTCCTTGGTCTGATCTTGGTAGTTGGAAACAAATTTGCAAAATGTTTGATAATAACAAAAAACAATTTATTCAAAAGAAAAACTTTTTTTACAGACCTTGGGGCAAATATATAAACTTGTTTAGAGGAAAAAACTTTTTGATAAAAGAACTGTATGTTAAAAAAAATGGTGTATTAAGTTTACAAAAGCACTTTCACAGAGAAGAATACTGGCTTGTAACACAAGGATCTCCAAAAATAACATTAAATGAAAAAAAATTTACAAAAAAAACTAATGATACAATTTTTATTCCTTTAGGAGCGGTCCATAGAATAGAAAATCGGTGCAAAAAAACAGTAAAGATAATAGAGGCTCAATTAGGATCAATTTTGAAAGAAACAGATATTGTGAGATACCAAGATGTTTATGGTAGAGTTAATTAATAACTAATTCTATAGGAGTGTGATCAGATGGTTTTGTTTTCGATCTTGGTTTTTTATTAATATTAATTGATGATACATTTTCAATTAGATTATTTGATAAAAGAAAATGATCTATCCTCATCCCATAATTTTTTTGCCAAGAACCAGCAAAATAATCCCAAAAAGTGTATTCTTGTTTTTTTTTATTTATAAAACGGTATATATCTTTAAAACCTAAATTAATTAGTTCTCTATATTTTTTTCTAATTTCTAGTCTACCTAAAGCATCATTTTCATATCTCTGGAAATCATGCACATCTATTTCTTCAGGAATAATATTGAAGTCCCCAGCTATCAATAAGTTTGAATTTTTAGTTAATTTTATTTTTATGCTATTAATAAATTTTTTTAACCATTTTTTTTTATATTCATATTTTTCAGTATCTACAGGATTTCCATTAGGTACATAGATATTTATTAAGTCAATTTTTTTTTTTTTAAAAGAAATCTGGCCAGTTATAATTCTTGATTGTTTAAATTCGTCTTTTATAAAACCTGTGTCAATTTTATCTACTTTTAATTTTGACACTATAGCCACACCATTATAACTTTTTTGACCAAATACATGTGACTTATAACCAATATTATTAAAAACATCATTTGGAAAAGTCTCTTCTTGTGTCTTAATTTCTTGTAATAAAAGTATATCTGGATCCGAATCCTTTATATAGGTAAGAATATTTTCTATTCTTGCTCTTACGGAATTTACATTCCAAGAAATTATTTTCATTAAATCGAAAAAGAAAGACCGCAACCGCAAGATGTTGTTGCCTTAGGGTTTTTTATCACAAATGACTCTCCAATCATTTCTTTTTTAAAATCAACAACTGATCCCGAAATAATTTCTAAAGAAGTTTTATCTATAACTGCGTTATTAAAGATAATATCATCATTATTTATTTTTTTGTCAAAGCCAAAATCGTACTTAAATCCCGAACAACCGCCACCTTGCACAGTGATTCTAAAATATTTTTTTTCACCCTCGTGAGTTATTTTATGAATTTGATTAAGAGCCTCTTCAGTAAAATCTATTTTTTTTTCCATAATTATAATACAGTAGTATATAATCTATATAGTAAGCATGCAAAAAAAATCAATTATCAAGTTATCTAAACTAGCTGTTCCATACGTATCTAGGGGTAGATTTAATAAAGAAAAAAAAACTAATTTGAGAAATGATTTTCAAAGAGATAGAGATAGAATCATTCATTCAACCGCCTTTAGAAGGCTAAAGCACAAAACCCAAGTATTTGTTAATACTTCTAGTGATCATTTTAGAACTAGAATAACTCATTCTCTCGAAGTTTCACAAATTGCAAGAACACTCTCTAAATTTTTTAATTTAAACGAAGATTTATCTGAGACACTTAGCTTAGCCCATGATCTAGGACACACACCTTTTGGACATGCTGGCGAAGAAGCCCTTAATGCATGTATGAAAAAATTTGGTGGATTTGATCACAATATTCAAACATTAAGAATAATTACTATATTAGAAAATAGGTATTATAATTTTAATGGTTTAAATCTTACTTTTGAAACACTTGATGGTCTTATAAAACATAATGGACCTGTAAATAATTTAAATAAATTGAACACAATTCTTGGTAAAAACTTTTTTAAAAATGAAATTAAATTTATTAATAATACATCTCTTGAAGCCCAAATAGCCTCAATTTCAGATGATATCGCTTATAATAGCCATGATTTAGAAGACGGTTTGAAATCAAATTTATTTAAATTAAATGACCTTAAACATATTCCAGTTCTTAATAAAATTATATCTAAACATAAAAAAAAAATTAAAATTTTTTCTATCGAACTAATTATAAGGCAAATTATTCGAGATATTATCAATGAAATGGTAGGAGATGTTATTAAAACAACAAAAAAAAATATTAAACAAAATAATATTAAAAGATTAAAAGATGTTTATATATCAAAAAAAAAAATAGTTTGTTTTTCTAAAAATATGCAAAATTTTGATTTAAAGATAAAAAATTTTTTAAAAGAAAAAATGTATTTTCACAAAACCGTAAAAACTAAAACTGATTATGGCAAAAAAGTTATAAAAAATTTATTTTTATCCATAAAAAAAAATCCAAAAAAATATATTAATATCAGAAAATACAAAAAATCCAGTTTAGAAAGAATGATTTGTGATTATATTGCTGGAATGACAGATAGATATGCAATAAATCTATATAAAAAATTAAATGAACATATTTGAAAATTATTTATCAGAAATTAAAAAAATTATTTTAAATCATAAAAATGATTTAAAATTAATCAATATAGATAATTTAAATAATATAAACTTAGAAGTTCCATCGGAAAAATTCAATTTTGATTTATCATGCAATATTTCCCTAGTTATCGCTAAACAAAATGGATTAAATCCTCTAGATTTTTCAAAAAAATTAATAAATTTATTTAAAAAAGAAATTCAAGATTTTGAAATAATCGATATAGCTGGACCTGGATTTTTAAATATTAAATTATCTAAAATAGCAATAATTAATAATATAAATTTAATTTTAAAAAATGAAAAAACCTACGGATCACATAAGTCAAATAAAACATTTAATATAGAATTTGTTTCTGCTAACCCAACCGGACCTATGCATGTAGGCCATTGCAGGGGCGCTATTTATGGCGATGTATTGGCTAACCTCCTTAAATTTAATGGCAACAAAGTAATTAAAGAATATTATATTAATGACTATGGAAACCAAATAAAGAATTTTGTGGAATCTGTTTTTTTGAGAATAAGAGAGTTAAAATATTCTGAAAAATTTCCCAATAAAGAAAATTTGTACCCAGGACTATACATAAAAGATATAGCTAAAAAAATATTAGATAACTATAAAAACAAAGACTTTAATAAATTTTATGAAATTTTTGAATTTTTAAAAGAAAAATCATTAATAGAGTCAATGAAATTAATTAAAAAAGATTTAAATTTGTTAGGTATTTCCCATGATAATTTTTTTTCAGAAACAGAATTGGTCAAGAAAGATTTAGTCAATAAAACAGTTAAAAAACTTATTGATAAAAAGTTTGTTGAGGAAGGTTTTTTAGAACCCCCAAAGGGTGAGTTAAATAATAATTGGAAAAAAACTAAAAGATTAATTTTTAAATCAACTTTATTTGGTGATGATACTGATAGAGCTTTAAAAAAAAATGATGGATCTTGGACTTATTTTGCAAATGACGTTGCCTACCACATGGATAAAATTGACAGGAATTTTAATAATTTAGTTAATGTTTTGGGAGCAGACCATACAGGTTATATTAAAAGAATAACAGCTGCTGTATCAGCTTTGTCTGAGAATAAAGTAAAATTAGATTGTAAAGTATGTCAATTAGTAAAACTTTATAAAAATGGAAAACCATTTAAAATGTCAAAAAGAGCTGGTGAATTTATATCTGCCCAAGATCTTCTTCATGAAGTGGATAAAGATCCAATCCGATTTATGATGCTAAATAGAAGTAACGACGTAGAAATAGATTTTGATTTTGATATGGTGAAAGAAAAAACTAAAGAAAATCCTGTATTTTATGTTCAATACGCTTTTGCTAGAATTAATTCCTTACACAGATCTTTAAATATTAATTTAAATAGTAAAATTTTTTTAGATAAAGATAATTTTAAACTGAATAAAAACGAGGAAAAAATAATTCGTAAAATCTTTGAATGGCCAAAAATAATAGACTCTGCTTCCAAAAAATTTGAAATTCATAAAATTCCTTTTTATTTGTACGAATTATCAACTTTATTTCACTCATATTGGAGCAAAGGAAACGAAGAAGTAAAATATAAATTTATTGAAAATGAGAAAATAAAAAGAGTTGAAATCTTGGCCGTAATCAATCTTGTTACAATTGTGATTCAAAATGGAATGAAAATTCTTGGCGTTTCTCTTCCAACTAAAATGTGATGTATAAAATTCTAAATATAGTTTTATTTATATTAATATTAATTTTTTTTATAAATATATATTTTTATTATTCTTCAAAAAAAAATGTTAATGCAAAAGATTTTAATCGCATTAATATTAACAAAATTATTAATGAAAAAATCTCTAACCTTTTAATATTACACAATGACACTAATGATGTAATCGAATTTAATAATTCTTTTTCTAACGAAAAAAAAATTAAATCAAGGAGTTTTTGGAATTTACTTAAATCTAAATGAAGAAAAAAGCTATAATTGTTAGTATTAAAAGTTTTAGGTTAAGTAAAACAGAGCGTTTATTATTATCAAAAGAAAAACCTTGGGGATTAATATTATTTAAAAGAAATATAAAATCATTTCCCCAAATAAAAATTTTAATACAAGAAATAAAAAAACTAACAAAAGAAAAAAATTTCCCAATTTTTATTGATGAAGAAGGAGTGACTGTTTCACGATTAAGAAGGTTAATTAATCATAATATGTCTGCGCATGATTTTGGAGAGTTATATTTAATTAATAAGAAAATTGCTATTCAATTGTATAAAAATTACTTAAGTTCACTATGTAAAATTTTAAAAGAAATTGGAATAAATATTAATACTATACCTGTGCTTGATATTTTAAGAAAAGACACAAGTAAAATTATTGGAAGTCGTAGTTTTTCTAGCAACAAAGAAGTTGTTAAAAAATTAGGAAAAATTACAGTTCAAGAGTGTGATGCACACAAAATAATTACTGTTATGAAACACATCCCAGGGCATGGTTGTGGAAAATCTGATAGTCATTTAATTATGCCAAAAGTAAATTTAACTAAAAGTGAATTAAATAAATATGATTTTTATCCATTTAAATCTAATCCTGCAAAAATTGCCATGACAGCTCACATTCTTTATAAAAAACTAGATAAAAAAAATGTAGCGACTTTTTCAAGAAAAATAATTAAAGAAATAATAAGAAAAAAAATAGGATTTAAAGGTATTTTGATCTCTGATGATATATCGATGAAAGCTTTAAGCAATGATTTGGTGCTGAATGCAAATAAATCTTTGGAAGCAGGTTGTAACTTAGTCCTTTATTGCTCTGGTAAAATTAATGACAACTTAAAATTGATTAAATCTGTTCCTTATATTGATAAATTTACATCAAAAAAAACATCAGAAATTTATAAGTTTTTAAGGTAAAATTAATTATGGAATCAGAACAAAAAAAAAATATCTATTGATATTCCTAATTATAAAGGACCCTTAGAGGTTCTTCTAGATTTAGCCAAAACACAAAAAGTTGATTTAGCAGAAATATCTATAACAAAATTAGCTGATCAATTTCTTCTATATATTAAAGAAAATAAAAATTTAAATTTAGAAACAGCCTCTGAATACTTACTTATGGCTACCTGGCTAGCTTACCTAAAATCAAAATTATTACTACCTGAAGATGAAGAAGATGATTTCAAAGCCTCTGAAGTTGCTCAAAAATTAAAACTACAACTTAAAAAACTAGAATTAATAAGAATCCTGTCTGACAGGATGCTACAAAAAAAAAGATTAGGAGTGCATATTTTCTCAAGAGGAATGAGAGGTGGTATTAGGTCTATTAATACACCTGTTTATGATGTTTCGCTTTATGAATTATTAAAAACATATTCAAACATACAAATGCAAAAAACATATAAAAATATTAATATTCCAAAATTACCCGTTTTTACCACAGAAGAAGGAATAAAACAGATTAAAAATAATTTAAATAAAATTACAAATTGGAAAAATTTAACTGAATTAATACCTAAATTTTATTTTAAAAATGAAATGAAAAAAACAGGTATGGCTGGTATTTTTGCAGCTAGTTTGGAGCTGGCTAAAGAAGGGGTTGTTAAAGTTTCGCAACAAAAAACATTTGATAAATTAATGATTAAGAAATCCTAATATGACAAAAAAAAAAAAACAAGCAAATATAATAAATTTTCCTTCAGCTACATCTAAATTAGAAAGACAAGTAGAAGCAATTTTATTTTCTGCGTCAGAATCACTTGATATTGAAACAATTGAAAAAAGGATTCAAACTAATGTTAGCATAAAAAAAATTTTAGAAAATATAAAACAGATTTATAAAACTAGAGGATTTAATTTAGTTTGTATTAATAATAAGTGGTCTTTTAGAACCGCAGAAGATTTATCCAAACTTATGTCACTTCAAAAATCTACTCAAAAAAAATTATCTAAAGCAACAATAGAAACTCTAGCAATAATTGTTTATCATCAACCTGTAACAAGAGCAGAAATAGAGGAAATTAGAGGTGTCGCTTTTGCATCAAATACTCTAGAGATACTTTTTGAACTAAATTGGGTAAAACCTTCTGGTAGAAAAGATGCTCCTGGTAAGCCTATACAATATGCCACAACTGAAAATTTTTTAGATCATTTTAATGTTCAAAAATTATCAGATCTACCAACAATTGATGAGCTCGGTTCTGCAGGTCTTATAGATACATCTTTAATTGATAAATCAATTTTTGGAACAGGTAAATTTTATAAAGAACAATCAATTAGTGAAAAACAAAATAATATCTAC
>MDTG01426835.1_pt1 | contig 10633 bp, 6 predicted proteins | sample 811421 | NCBI WGS metagenome assembly MDTG01 (sample SAMN05326645, study PRJNA326480) | marine metagenome | isolation source: seawater | place: Pacific Ocean: South East | collected 2011
ATGGTCAAGATTTATATGAGAATTTAGAGATAGAAATAAAAAAAAATGTCGACTGGTATGCGGGTATTCTTATTGAAGGTCACAAAATGCCTCTTAAAAATGGTTATGAAGCACAGTTGTATGGAACAAGTTATTACAATCAGCTACAACCATTGTTATTGTCAACTAGTGGTGATTTAGTTTGGTCCGAGGAACCATTTAGATTTAGAGTTAAAGAAGAAAAGATATTATTTGACAAAGCTTATGCTCCACTGGAATACAAAAAAGCAGGTAAAAGTTTAAGAGAAGCCTTTTTGTATGCAAGCGAAAATTATTTTCCTCCATCTGGAAAAATGCCCCCAGAGCTATTTTTTTCAGTTCCTCAATACAATACTTGGATTGAATTAACCTACAATCAAAACCAAAAAGACATCCTTGAATATGCGAGAGCTATAATTGATAACGGTATGCCTCCTGGAATCATAATGATTGATGACAATTGGCAAGAAGATTACGGAAAGTGGAATTTTCATCAAGGTAGATTTCCTAATCCAAATGCAATGATGAAAGAATTAAAAGAATTAGGCTTTAAAGTAATGTTATGGATATGTCCGTTTGTAAGTGCTGATTCTGATGTATACAGAGAACTTGAGAAAAAAAGAATTTTTATGTTAGATGAGACAGAAAAACCAGCAATGGTTAGGTGGTGGAATGGAGTGAGTGCAGTTTTAGATCTTACAAACCCTGAGAGTGAAAAATGGTTTAAAGGAGTATTAAACAATTTAATGAATGACTTTGGTGTTGACGGTTTTAAATTAGATGCTGGGGATGGAAGGTTTTATAAAGGAATAAAATCATTAAAAAAGGTAAACCCCAACACACATACTGAATTATTTGCCAAAATTGGATTAAGCTATCCCTACAACGAATATAGAGCAACATGGAAAATGGGTGGCCAGCCTCTTGTCCAGAGATTACACGATAAAAGTCATGATTGGGAAGATCTTAAAAAATTAATACCTCATATGTTACTGGAAGGAATTATGGGTTATCCTTTTAGTTGCCCTGATATGATTGGTGGTGGTCAATTCACATCATTTTTGGATGATGCACCCATCGACCAAGAACTAGTTGTTCGCTCTACACAGGTTCATGCACTTATGCCAATGATGCAATTTTCAGTTGCTCCCTGGCGAATACTGAATAAAAGACACTTTAACGCTGTTTTGGATGCTGTTAATCTAAGAAACAAGTTTAAGGAAACTATTTTAACATTAGCTAAAAAGGCTTCAGTTAATGGAGAGCCTATAGTACGCTCAATGGAATATGTTTATCCTCACAAGGGATACGTTGATATTACAGATCAATTTATGCTTGGAAATAGTATTCTGGTTGCGCCGTATTTATCTAAAGGAGAGGGAGAAAGAGAAGTAATTCTTCCTAAAGGCAAGTGGAAATCTGACACAGGGGTGATTTATAAGGGAGGTAAATCAATTACTATAGAAGTTCCTCTAACTAGACTGCCCTATTTTGTAAATTATAATTAAAACTAATCAGGCACATGCCCCGACTGACCTCCATCCTTGTCCTTGAAGATTGATCTTAATAAAGATATCTTGTTAATTTCGAACTCTAAGCCTCGCAGATATATATTTATCAACTTCAACTTCTAACATTGGAAGAGTTAATGTGCCTTTACCGAGAATAACCTCATGAAAATCATGAATATCAAATTTTTCAGCTAATAATTTTTCTGATTTTGATCTAAGCTCTTTGATTTTTAGTTCTCCAATCTTGTAAGATAAAGCCTGTCCAGGCCATGAAATATATCTATCTATTTCAGTATTAATTTCATGAAATGATAGAGCCGTGTTTTCTGACATAAAATTTACAGCCTTTTCTCTTGACCAATTAAATTCGTGAATACCTGTGTCTACTACTAATCTACAAGCTCTCCACATAGAATAAGTTAACTGTCCAAACTTTTCATATGGAGTTGTGTATATTCCCATTTCATCTGCTAGAGATTCCGAATATAAACCCCATCCTTCTCCATATGCGGATAGATATAATTTTTTTCTAAATCTAGGTGTATTTTCATTACCCTCCTCATTAAGTGCTATTTGAAGATGGTGCCCCGGAACTGACTCATGTGCTGAAAGAGCAGGTAAGTTATAAAGCGGTCTGCTGTCTAAATCATAAGTATTTACCCAATAATATGCAGAAGTCCTACTTTTTGTTGAAGAGGAAATATATCTTCCCGCCGTGTATTTAGGAGCTATTGCATCAGGAACAGGGGCAACACCATAGGGTTTTCTAGGGAGAGTTTTAAAGAATTCAGGTAATTTTTCATCTAATCGTTTAGATATATCTCTTGCAATCATTAACAATTCTTTTGGAGTTTCAGCATAAAACTTTTTTTCAGTTCTTAAGTAATTTATGAAACTTTCAAAATCTCCTTTAAAATCCAAACCATTTATTATGTTTTGCATTTCATCTCTAATTTTATTTACTTCATTTAATCCTATTTCATGAATTTCTTTAGGACTGATTTCAAGAGTTGTGTAATAATTAATTCTATTTTGATAATATTCTTGTCCATTTGGAGTGGATCCTACTGATATATTATTTCTTGTATTAGGAAAATAATTATTTTCAAAAAACGATTTGATTTTTTTAAATGAAGGAATTACTGATTTAATTATTATTTCTTTTGCTTCTTTGATTATACTGTCTCGATCAGATTCTTTTATATTTTCAGGTAATTTTTGAAAAGGACCATAGTAGTAATTGTCGCTGAAACCTTTTGTGATATGTTTATTATATGATTCATCATAACCTTTAAAAATAATCTTAGGTTGAGAGATTCCTTGTTCAATTCCTTTTTGAATTAAATTAATATTCTGATCTACATATAATGGAATTGCTTTTAAAAGTTTTAAATAATTAATGGCATCATTTTTATTTGAAATATTTCTAACACTATATATTAAGCTATTATGAAACCCTGAATCAGATAAAATTGGATTATATCGTGTTTTAAATTTGTATGAATTAAGCTCATTATTGATTATAAAAATCAATAAACCATAGGATGTTTTTTCGTCCTCAGATAAATTATCCAATAAAATTGCTTCAAGCTTATTTTTTGTTTCATTATAAAAGTTAAATTCTTTTTTAAAACGATTTTCTGAAAAATCACCTAATGGAAAATCATTTTTATTAAATGATTCAAAATCTTCATATTCTTGAATCAATTTTTTTAAAATCAAATTTGGTGAACTCTGAGAGCTAATGTTTGTTAAAAAAAAAGAGAAAAAAACTAAAAAAACATATCTCATAAATTTCTTTTTTTAAATTACCTTAAATTGTTTGCCAACCTTTATAAAAGAATTAATTGCCTTATCTAAATGTTCTTTTGTATGAGACGCGGATAATTGAACTCTAATTCTTGCTTCTCCTTTTGGGACAACCGGATAAAAAAATCCGACAACATAAATTCCTTCATTAAGAAGAGCATTTGAAATTTCTTGTGACAACTTTGCATCATAGATCATGACAGGAACTATAGCGGAATCTGAACCAATAAGATCAAAGCCTCCCTTTTCCATTCCACTTCTAAAATAATTAGTATTATACTCTAACTTATCTCTAAGGTATGTGTCATTAGAAATTATTTCAAAAACCTTTAAAGTAGCACCTACAATACTTGGAGCTAGAGAATTTGAAAATAAGTAAGGTCTTGATCGCTGGCGAAGAATTTCTATGATTTCTCTTTTACCTGTTGTATACCCTCCCATAGCTCCACCAAGAGCCTTGCCGAGTGTTCCTGTTATAATATCAACTCTACCTAAAACATTTTTTAACTCAATAGTGCCTCTGCCTGTTTTCCCAATAAAACCAGCAGCATGACATTCATCTACCATTACAAGAGCATCATATTTATCAGCCAAATCGCAAATTTTATCCAATTGAGCTACAACACCATCCATTGAAAAAACACCATCTGTAACAATCATTTTAAAACGATGATTATTTTTGTTGGCCTCAATTAATTTATTCTCCAAGTCTTTAATATCATTGTTTAAATAACGATAGCGAGTTGCTTTACATAAACGAACACCATCGATAATTGAGGCATGATTTAAAGCATCAGATATTATTGCATCTTCATGGATTAGCAAAGGCTCAAAAACTCCTCCATTAGCATCAAAAGCAGCAGCATATAATATTGTGTCATCACAATGAAAAAAATCTGATATTTTTTTTTCTAACTCCTTATGAATATTTTGTGTTCCACAAATAAATCGAACAGAGGACAATCCGAAACCATGTGAGTCAAGAGTATCTTTTGCCGCTTGAATTATTTCTTTATTATTAGATAATCCTAAATAATTATTAGAACAAAAATTAATGACTTCCTCTCCAGATGAAATCCGAACAACAACATCCTGAGGGCTAGTTATAACTCTTTCTGTCTTATGTAATCCCGCTTCTTTAATGTCATTTAACTCTTTTTGAATATTTTCCTGAATGTTATTATACATGTATTTTTAATTAAGTAGTAGTATTATATATTTCTTTCAAGTTCTCAAGCATTAATTTAGTCATTTGACTCAAATCATATTTTGGCTTCCAATTCCAATCATTTCTTGCATTTTGATCATTTATACTATTTGGCCATTTATCCGCAATATTTTGCCTAAAATCTTTACAATATTCAACCTTAAAATCAGGATAAACTTTTTGAATCTCTGAGGCTATTTCTATTGGGCTTAAGCTCATGCTAGCAATATTATAAGATGTTCTAATACTAATATTTTCCATTGGTGATTGCATTATTTCTAGAGTTGATCTTACTGCGTCCTCCATATATATCATTGGTAATTTAGTATCTGAATTCAAATAACATATATATTTTTCTTTTTTGACTGCACTATGATACATTTCTAATGAGTAATCGGTTGTGCCACCCCCTGGCATTGACTGATAACCAATTATTCCAGGATATCTTATTGAACGAATATCCAATCCATGTTTATCAAAATAATATTGAGCCCAATTCTCTCCTGCAGCTTTAGTCATACCATAAACAGTTGCAGGGTTCAAAATAGAGGATTGAGGAGTGTCTTTAAGTTTTGCTTTATCTCCAAATACAGCTATTGAACTTGGAAAAAACACTTTACTTAAATTATATTTTTTTGCAATCTCAAAAACATTAAGTGTCATTCTCATATTAATATCCCAAGTCAACAAAGGGTTTTTTTCACCTTTTGCAGATAAAATTGCTGCAAGATGATATATTTGGTCAACAGAATATTTTTTTACTATATTTTCAATCTGTTTAATATCAGTTGCATCAATAATCTCAAAATTATTATTTGATTTTTTATTAGCATTAATATCGGAAAGAATTACATTTTTTTTTCCATGAAATTTTTGAAGTTCTAATGATAAAACAGAACCTAACTGACCATTAGCTCCAATAACTAAAATCTTATCACTTTGCATAACATAATCAATTATCAAAATTAATATAACAATAATTAAGAACTTAATTACTGACTATTAATATAAATTCTATTTTTTGTGATAGTTCTGACAAAATTTACTACCGTAAAATTTGTATTTAAAATAACCTTATATTTAAACATGATTAAATTCCTAAATTATTAAAAAATGAAAAATATAATTCTTCTATTATTCTCAATTTTTATAATTAGCTGTAATAATTCTAATAATACAGATACAAAAATTGTAAACTCTGCTATTCAAACTGAAAAAGATATAAAAATGTACAAAAAAGTTTGGGATACATTTTTATTAGAAGGTGATACAAGTGTTGTTAATGAAGATAATTTTACAACTGATGTTATAGTTGTTACGGCTGATGGGAATATTATAGGTATTGAGGCAACAAAAGAGCATTATTTAAATTATTTAAATGGATTTTCTGAAATTGAATGGGACATTTTAGATGCATTCGGACAAGGGGAAAAACTTATAAAACACTGGAATTTCAAGGGAAAACATACTGGTGAATTTTTTGGTATTCCTCCAACTGGTAATTATTTAGATTTATCAGGGACTACTATTGTAACAATGAAAGATGGAAAAATTGCAAAAGAGCATGATTTTTTTGATATGAAATCTATGCTAGATCAATTAATGAAGTCGTCTGGAGATGTTACTATTGATGAGTATCAGCCCATAAATTAACTTTGATTTTTTACTGCCAATAATTGAAGTTCTTCATTAAGTTCCTCTAATGATGAAATATAAAGTTTTAAAGATGAAATTCTATACTTAAAATACTTCATTTGTACTAACATATTTGATTTTAACTTTAAATCATTTTTGATTGAAAAATGAAGCATTTTAGCATAATCTTCTATACTATATTTATTGTCAACTGCTTTAATAAATAAATTAGAATGATTAATTGTTAATAAACTAATCATTTGCTCTTTTAAAAGCTGTTCATCATTTACTGTAGTTTTAATTCGTGAGAGGTTTAGGGAATGTAATCTAGTAAGAACCTCTTTTAACTTTTCAGATTTTAAATATTTTAAATCTCCACTACTTATCATAGAATTATACCTGTTCATAGGGGGCAAAAAGTCTCTGTAATAAATTAAATTATATTCAATTCTTGACTTACTTCTAGTGATTTGTTTTAATGAATTTATCTTTAAATCATCATCAAGAAGTGAAGAGTATATATCAATATCTTGGTTCCAAGATTTTAAACTTTGATCACAATATTTTCTAATTTCATTAACCTCAGTCATTAGATTGTTAATGACTCTCTGACGTTCCTCTTCATTTTGATTTTCAAGTGAAATTTGATTCAACCAAAATGATGCAGAAATACCCATAAATATGGCAATAAATTCAAATAATAACTTTAAAAAATATTTTTTCTTAATCACGGTTATCAATTAGAATGTATATCACTTTTATGTGACAATTTCTTTTTTCCAGTATCAAAGTTTTTTATAATAGTTGCTCTATCATATTCTTCTCCAGTTGAAGTGTATGCAACATAGGTTAATTTATTTTGATCAACTGTAATTACCTGAAAAAACTGAATGTGTGCAGCTGACTTATCTAAATTATATCCCTCTTTTTTGTAACTTTCAATTTGTTTAGTATCTGATACATAGTGCTTTGGTCCACTAACTGAAGTAACATAAACAGTTTTAATTTCTCCAGAATCTTTTCTAGTTTCATTTATTTCAGGAATATGTCCTCTAGCATATGTATGATCATGACCATTGAGTACTAGGTCTACATTGTATTTGTCAAATAGAGGTTTCCATTTAGTTCTTCCATACTGAAAATCTCTACCCTTCGCTGGAGAAAAAACCGAATGATGACAGGTAATGATGTTCCATTTAGCTGTTGAATTTTTAAGCTTTTCTTCAACATATTTTGTTTGCTCTTTTAAATTATAATTCGAATTAAGAACTATGATTCTTATATCTTGATAATCCACTGTGTATACAGTTTCATGTAGTTTCTTACTGAGTGTTTCTTCAATAGGCAGCGTGAACTGAGGTCGCCATTGAATGGATGGTTTTCTGTATTGATCTTCCTTAGATAATGGCCAAAATTCGTGATTTCCTAATACAGGTATAGCAGTCCACTGACTATGAATAAAACCACCAGCCTTATACCACTCTGCCCATTCGTAATCTCGATGCCCATCATTAATCAAATCTCCAGCATGAATAACAAAAGAAGAATTTGGTGCAGTTTGATAAGCCATGCGAATTACTCGTGACCAATCTGAAAGGACATTGTTTTGTGCATCACCAAAATATACAAATTCAGTTTTGCCATTATTTTCTTTAGCAGTTCTAAATTGAATCCATTCTGACCAATAATCTTTACCATCTCCAACCCTATAGGCATATAGTTTATCCGGTTTTAGATCTTTAAATGTTACACTATGATAATTAACAATAAAGGACTTGTTACCTTTATATTGCCCAAGGTCAAAAGGTTCAGTTACAGCTTGATACGTTAATGAATTAAGTTTAAAATTTGAATTTACATTTGATATTGCTATTTGCGCTACTCCGTTTTTAATATTAGTATCTGTTCGCCAAGTTACAGCCCTTGTTGACGAAGGATCACCATTAAAAGTTAATATAATACGATCAGGATTTTTACTTGGAATTTCCCAATGTTGGAGCCCTGAAAAATCATCCTGTGCTTTAATCTTTAATGATGACAAGAAAATGATTAAAGCAAAAAAATAAAAGTTTTTAAAAATTGAAGTCTTTAAGTCTATCATGAAATATTTATAACTAAAATTTATAATTAGCACCAAAAATAAAACTTCTACCCAAATCATTAGAATAATATCTTAAACGATTGAGATAATTACGATATTTTTTATTTAATAAATTCATTATCCCAAATGTAAGTGATATATCTTTATTTTCTCTGATTTTAAAATCTAAACTAGAATTAAAATTTAATAAATGATATGCATTTGGTGGAGTGCTTAGATCAAGTGTCTCAGTAGTTTCTGATAATGCAACAAATACATCAAAATTATTGTCAGGAAACTGATTTTGTCTAAAAACATATTCACTCTTTAATGACAATGTTAGATTATTAGCTTTTTGATTTTGATATACTAATTCATTATTAATATTCACTGGTGGCATACTTATAAGTGGTTCATTTCTTATAAGATCGCGTCCCTTTAGAATTGAAAATTGATTGTCTAAATAAAAATTTTTGTTCAACACAAATGAGGCGTCAATATCTAAACCTAATATTTGAGCATTTGTTTGTCTATATTCCCATACCTGAAAATTACCTCTTATCGTGGTTTGAACACTAGATGGTTCTATTAATATAAAATCATTGATTGAATTAATATAGGGATTAATTGATAGGTTTAAATTATTTTTTTGAAAAATATAATTCAAAGTTATTTTATGGCCTGTCTCCGAATTAAATCTTAAATCACCTAATTCAATTCGAGCTGATGAATGGTGAAGCCCTTCACTAAAAAGCTCAGAAGGGTTAGGCATTCTAGAAGCGATTGAATAATTTAATGTTACATATTGATTCTCATTAAAATTATATTTTGAACCAAAAGTTGTAGAAAAATTTCTAAAAATCATTTTTGTTTTTATAAGAGTCTGACTTCTAACTTCATCTATAATTAGATGAGAAAACAGATCCTGATAATTTCGAGATTCCCAAAAGCTTGTTCTATAATATTTAGAAACATCCATAGATGAGTAATCAAATCGTCCTCCAATTTCCAACAGCAAATTATTCTTAAGTCGAAAGTCAAAAATAGAGTAAACACCAATATCGTACTTATCATAATCAGGAATAATTCTTCTAACTCCTGTTGATGGATCTGGAAAATTATTTTGATATCTTCCAATCAATCCTGATTTAAAATTAAATAAGTTTGAGGATTTAGAGTCTAAATCAATCTTGATGCTGTGAGTTTTAAGTTCTAAATCAATTGAAGGTTTATACTTATCATCCCCCCTTCTTATATCAAACTCTAATCGATTATTTTTTTGGTAGTCATATTGAAAACTTAATTTACCAAACCCTTCAAATCTGTTGAAGGCCTTTATTTTAAAAGTTTGATGATTAAGGTCTTGCTTTGGTGCATTAATTTTATATGAAAAATCATTAACCACTAAAGGAATTTCACTGTTAATTGCTCTTATTTGATCTTGAGCAGCTCCTAAGTGTGAAGCTCTTAAAATTCCTAATTCATTATTAAAAAAAGAATAATATAATTCAAATCCGTAATTAAAACGATTTAAACCAAGTCTAAATGAAGCATTTTGTTCTTTAACTCCAGTATTAGTTAACACATAATTTGGAGATTCAAAATCCCCAAAACGCTTGAAAGCAGACTGAACTGAATAATATAATCCATTTGCATTAGTATTAATTAGATTTGAAGTTGAAGTAAAACCTCTACCATTTGATTCCCCTTTAATTAATACTTTACCATACAAACTATCCTTTATTTGAAAATTTGATGTTTCTGCAACTATTACTCCTCCAAGAGCATTTCCAGAGTATTGTAAAGCTCCAGCTCCTTTAATCAATGTTATTTTATCAAGTGAATTAACATCTATATTAGGTGAATGTTCTTCTCCCCATTCTTGATCTTCCATACGCACTCCATTATTTATAATAACAACACGACTACTATGCAATCCATTAATAATTGGTTTAACAACCGAGTTTCCTGTTTTAAATGATGATACTCCTGATAAATTACTTATAATATCACCTAATTGTGAACTAATATTTTTTTCCAAGACTTTGCTAGAAATTTTATTTTCAATTAATGTTTTAGACTTTTCATCAAACGCATTTCCTAATACAATAATCTCATTCAATTCTTCGATATGATGTTCTAACCTAAATGTTTTATTAATATTTTTAGAAAGTTTTAAAGTTTCTATTTTAGACCTACAATTAGGATGTGATATTTCAAAATCATAAAACTTATTACACAAGTTATTAATGACAAAACTTCCAGTAGAATCAGTTATGAATTGTTCATCTAGACCTTTAACTTCTATAATAGCTCCAATTAATACTTTTCCGTCGTGTAAATCAATAACTTTTCCAGAGAATGTATAATTAC
>MDTG01027813.1_pt1 | contig 10632 bp, 5 predicted proteins | sample 811421 | NCBI WGS metagenome assembly MDTG01 (sample SAMN05326645, study PRJNA326480) | marine metagenome | isolation source: seawater | place: Pacific Ocean: South East | collected 2011
ACTTCAAAGCTCCACAACTCGCTATGGTGGATCAGTAACAAGTAATATCCCTGTTGGAGAAACGATGGGTGTAGACATATCAGTCAATGGAGAAAGAGAGGAAATAAATCCAGACAAAGGGCAAGAGGTTCAAATAGATCATCTAAGAATTAATGCTGGAATAAACTTTTAAAAAGTGTAACTCAAATAAGTAAAAAAAGATGAGACGATCAAATTAGATCTATAATTTGTTACAGCTGAGCCATTAGTATAATATTTTTCGTATTCAGTTGAAGAGTACCTAGTACCTAAGTAAAACCCTCCATAAATATTAAACTCTGCGGCCAAAGAATATCCAGTTGGTGAAAAAAAATGATCTTCATCAGATTTTATTGGTTTCATGCTTCCAAAAAAAGGCAGTCCGACATAGGCTTTTAGCCAATATTCCCCTGCGCCTTTTGGGAAAAAACCATAACTAATATAAGCATTGATATACGTTCCAAGAAAATCTTTTGTGGAAGTGAGGCTACTCGAAGCATCAGAAAAAGTTTGAGTCGTTGAGTGATAAAACAAATCAAGTCCCACGCTTCCATTAAAATACTCTGGGCCAAACCGTAAACCAAAAAAAGTAGAAGTATCTGCACTAGACTCCACAACGCCACGATCTAAAGTCATCTCCCCGCCATCTGTCGCTGCAAATCCATAATATCCACTGACTTCAAATGAATAAACATATGTCGACAAAAATAGAGTAAAAAAAATACAGATAACCTGAACTCGCATGTCTCTAATTTTAGATAAAAATCAGATTAATCTCTACAGGCGCAATTTTCCTAATGCCAGGCAGAAAGATCGGTGCTACGAATCGGCCATCATTTAAAAGGATAAAGGAAACTTCATGAAAACTCTTCTAATCTCAATACTTTTAGTACTTGGAAGCGTAAGCGCAAACGCAACCATAACCAACAAGAAGGCCTCTTCTGAACTAGCACAATATCTTCAAACAAAAAAAGTTGAAGTTCTTGAATTAGCAAGAAGAATGCATGAATACACGTATTATGCTTTCGCGATTGAGGCGAAAAATTGTGTGGCAAAAGACTCACCTATCGGTCCAGTAGGTATGTGCATGGTCATGGGGCTTGCTAGCGAGGAAAACGCTATCGCATATTACAGTATTAATGTAACAAGTGACTACTCTGGTACTGGTGATGAAAAAAGAAAAATATCACTGACATTAATTGACTACGAAATCTAAGACGGCATAAGACGGTGCCATGCACCTTTGGTTTAGCAGGTGCGAAACCAAAGGTGCATGGCACTACATACTACATAGCGACTACATAGCGAAGGTGCATGGCACTACATAGCGGGATGTCCGCGAACACGTGGACGGCCTCCATCAAGATCAAGCCAGTAATCCTCACTAAACTCTGCTCCACCTTTTTCGGTTGTTTCAAAGAAAAAGTAATCCCAAAAATACTCTATTGAGCCGGGCGCAAAGGCAGGATTTGAAATACCATTCAAGTTTTCAATATTAGTACACGGAGCATTTGCTTCACCTGATACATTTGCTCTGTAACATGAAAAAATATGATCGCTGGCAGAGTCCAACCAAAAATTATAACTCATTCGAGTTGGGTGATAATAATGATTAAAAGCAAAGTTTAGCTGATCGGGGGAGAACCTATCGTCCAGGTCAACACCTCCGTCACAGTTGATATTTGGAATTGAGACGGAGTTTTCAATATAAACTGAATTATGTTCTGGGTTATTTTCTTTATAAGTATTTCCCACAAAGCCTGAACAATAAGTTGCTCCAGATTTACCATTTATTGTTATTTCACTAATACTATTTTTTATAAAAATTTCTCTGGCCCCACCAATGAATCCGCCTAGTTTATATACGCCACCGTCAATTGTTCCCGTCACAACAGAATTTTTTAAGCTATTGTTTAGCCAAACCCATCCTGCAACACCTCCAACGTACTGGGAATCGTGTTGTAATCTTATATCCACTTCAACAGAGAGCTCATCAAACTGATTCATTAATCCAGAATTCCCTAAAACCATTCCAGTAAAACCAATGGAGATACTTTCACTATCTTTAATGACGGAGTCTCTAATTATTATGTTTTTAAAACTAGAATTAGATGACTTCGCTGAGATTAGACCACTGTAAGAACCATGTGAAGTACCATTTGGCAGTACAGTGGAGTTTACAACAGTCACATTTTTGATGATATCACCAATAGAGTAACCCCCTGAAACAAAACCATAATAAGGGCCGCCAAAATTAAGAGTTACACCATCAAAACTTAAGTTATTAAATCGCCCCCCCAAAGAAAAGCTTGAAATAAATCCTGTGTATGAATGAGCGTCAATCTCGCTATTTTTTACATGCAGGTTCTTTACTTCTCCACCTAAAGAAGACCCAATTAATAATCCATAGTATTGGTTATTTAAAAAATTTTGATCATATGTTAAGGAATTTAAACTATAATGATTTCCATCAAGAACACCTGTAAATCTGTAATCTCTTGATCTATCTTTTAGCGGTCTAAATTCATGATTATCTGGATCATCATCAAATGTAACATCATCAGATAAAACCAAATGAAGGTGTCCGTGAACACTTAAGTTACTAAGTCCTAACCATTGCTCAACGCTCTCTATAACAAGTGGATTAGATCTAATTCCTGAACCAGTGTTCAATCCCAAATCATTATCCCGCGTTGCTGGACTTACTCCATCATAATCAATTGTAGGTAACCCTCCAGCTTTGATAGTAAAGACTCCATCACATCCAAAAAATAGTAGGTCACAAGTTTTTTCTGTAATCAGCTCACTGATATCAATTTTAGTTGGCGTTTCATCATCGAGACAAAAATCTTTAGGGGTAGGAGTCGCTTCATTGAAGTTATAGCATATCTCTTGGGTGTGGTAGCTATTTTTAATTATATAATTTGTTCCTACGGTTTGATGATTTAGTCCAACAAGCCCTGCGACGGCACTGACCCCTGTTACCATAGATGTCGAAAAACAATGTTCAATGGAAACTTCTCTAACATCAATTTCCCCAACTAGGCCTCCTACTTTCTCCTCTCCATTCACATCTCCAGAACTATAACTATAGCCTATGGCACCGTGCATTTTTCCGACAAGCCCCCCAACAGAATTTTTTCCTTCAACATCACCGCTCGAAATTGAATTTACAATAACTGAATAAGCTGGAAATTCAGATCGATATTGACCACTTTGGGTGTAACCCTCAGGGCCATCTAAAACACCAACTAGCCCCCCGATATTATTAGCACCGAACACAGATGCTTGTGAGGTCGCAAGTCTAATTGTCCCTCCTTTTACAACTCCAGCGAGAGCACCTACATTGTCCTCTCCAACTACCTGACTATTACTATCGACGAAAACTCTTTCGATAACACCATAAGACTCTCCAGCGATTATTCCTGTAGATGCTTCATCACTATTTATTGAGTTTTCAATTTGAACATTTATAAAACCAAGCTCATAAACAACTGAATGCTCTCCTAGAACTTCGAAAATACCTAGTTTTTTAATAGAATTCAAGCTAGCTGAAAGGTCAGTAAAGCTCCTAAAATTTCCAAAAAAGTGACCTTGATAAGGATCTAACTCAGAGGACAACGGAGAGAAATCTAAACCATCAAATGATATATTACTTGTTAATCTGTAGTGTTTATGTGAGTCAATTTTTACATCTGTGATATTTCCATCACCATCTAAATCATATAGATCAACATACTCATCAATGTCATTAAACTCTATAGTTACAAACGCCTCTTCATAACAATGGGCTTCTCCTGTTCCTAGGTCTTCATACCTAACATATAAGGAATAATCCTTTGGGCCATCAAGAAAAAAACTCTCAAGGGTATCACTTTCATAAATCTCTTCATTGTTTAAGAGAAATTTTTGTTGGTAACCTTTTAAAAGGCAACTTGGGTCTTTATGAATGGTTATGACTTTATCGGCCATGGTATCCAAAGAAGATATTTTTAGTTTTAAATAAGTGTCTGGAGTGGAGTCGCTTTCATAATTAATTCCTCCCTCATCAACAAGTTCAATTAACGGAAGCTTATAGCTAAAAAGGACTATATTAGAACACTTTGAGGTAATACCATCATAAGAGTAAGTAAAAGAATATAGATAGTCATCTTGAACAACTATCTCTTGCTCCAGCTCGACATTCATAAATTGTGACTTACTATATGAACTAATTTGCAAAGCTGGTGCAACACATCCTGCTCCTGGATGAAAAGTTACAAGAACGTCTGCTCCATCGATAATTTGATCACTAATGTTCATCATGGAGAAATTTGGATTGGCATCAACAGATGAAGATTCTGAAGTAACTATTGGGGCACTCCAAAGCACGTCATGGGTATCCTCCATATTTACACAACCAGAGTTTGAGTTGGAGGTAATAGATTCAAAAGAAAAGTTGTAACGCCCTCCCGGGGCCAGCGTATTATTACTTATTACTTGATCTTCACTCGCTGCAGGGTCTATATCGATCCAAGCATCGCCCGAACAATCTGAGTTTGAATAGACCTTTGTTGAGGAGCCTATTAGCTGATTTTCAATTTTTACCTCAAGACTCTCCCCGTTACTGGGTGAGGCCGTTAAAATTTGAACGGCCGGTTTAGCGACAACGTCATATGAAGCACCTAGAGCACTAAAACATGAACCATTTCCTATCTTATCTTCTAAAAATAAAAATAGGTTTTTTTCACCTACAGCCTGAGAGGCAAAACTAAGAACAGTATTCACAGTAGTGTCTGAGGCACTCAACGTTTTTTCCTCCAGCGAAGAGCCACTACAATCAGGACTAGCATAAATTTTTAAGACACCTTCGGAAGGAGGATTACTTTGCTCTACTTTAAGTTCAACAGTTTGATTATTTTCATAAGCTTTCAGAGATACAGGTTCAACAATGCTGAAACTATCTGGAGCTGGAGGTGCGGTTGTATCTTTGTTTACGAAGAAGTCGATGCATACATCTTTGCCCCTCTGATCTGTCACCTTAAATGAGTAATCTTCCTCCCCTTCAATTATTCCAGAGAATAAATCTTGATAACCATCATCTTCAAAGTTATGGGATCCACTTTGAATTCCTCCACAGCTTTTTGAGTTGTAATATTTCAATGAAACAAGTGGACTTGTTAATACGTCGTTTAAACTTTCAAAATTAAAATTTATGGCACTACAATTAGTAAGTATCGAATCTAATGTATCCCCTTCAAGGCTGCAGCTTGCATCTTGAGCAACAAAATCAATCATAAAATCTAAGGTGCCTGCATCTGAACTTTGAAGAAATTTAATAGTATTTGAACAACCAATACTCTCTCCGTGCTGACCAAAACTTTTTGTTGAAAAGTAGTTTATTTGATTTCTTTTAATTTCACTGTAGTCAATTCTTGACGATTCTCTTTCAGTAATAACCTTTAGGGTTTCAACAGCTTCCCCTTCACAGTACCTGGAGTGATAGAATTCTATGTTTTTTGTATCTTTGGAGTGATTTATCTGAAAAGTAAGTTCTGTCTCTGCCCCCACAAACTTTCCAAAAATGGGTTCGCTGACCGCTAGTTCTGTCACAATACTTAATTCAGCCCTTTCTTGTTCACTTCTGACAAAGATATCTTCAAGAGACTCGACCTCTGTCTCTCCACAGGACTGCAACATCAGTGTGAATATAAAAAGAAAGTTCCTTATGACGATCAAGCCTCCCCTCAAAGGACAATTATTTATCGGTAATTTTCTCACTCAAAGTAATTTTTATGTCCGAGAGAAATCATTGGTTTTCCTTGTAAGTAAAATTTATTTAACCTGGGCAATGACAACTATTGTTGGCATCCTACCTGTCTAAGAAAAACCAATCTTAAAAAGCCTGGCATAAAACTAAATGACTGGGAAAATAAGGATTAATGAGGGATAATTGAAAAGTTAAATATTTTTAAAGGATTAAGTATTATGACAGGTATCTTATTTGGAGCTTTTGCTCTCGTCTTCATAGTGCTCGCTTACATTGGTGTTCCACTATGGCTGTGGACTCTTTATGTAGCTGCTGCACTTTTTTCATCAGGAGTACAAACACCGGGATGGATTGTCTTTGGCGTTGTCGCCGTTATTTTCAACACCCCAATAAGAAAAATGATCTCATCAGTAGTAATGAACTTACTCATTAAATTGAAATTCATTCCAAAAATTTCTGATACTGAACTTCAAGCGCTAAAAGCTGGAGATGTTTGGGTAGAAAGAGAGCTATTTTCAGGGAGTCCTGATTTCAAAAAAATGAAAGAGGCACCGTATCCGAAGCTTACAGAGGAAGAGCAAGCGTTTATGGATGGACCTGTTGAAGAAGTTTGCCAAATGGCCGACGACTGGAAGATTTGGAATGATGGCGACCTTCCTCCTGAGATTTGGCGATTTTTAAAACGCAACAAATTCTTTGGAATGATAATTCCAAAGGAATATGGTGGACTTGGTTTTTCTCACTTCGCCCATTCTGAGGTTATTCAAAAACTGAGCTCAAGATCAGTTCCTCTATGTGTCACCGTGATGGTTCCAAACTCACTAGGACCTGCAGAGTTACTTCTTCACTACGGAACAGATGAACAAAAAAAGACACTTCTTCCAAGACTTGCAGTTGGAGATGAGATCCCTTGTTTTGCCCTAACCGAGCCAACTGCCGGATCTGATGCCGGGTCTATCACCAGTAAAGGTGAAGTCTTTAAAGGCGATGATGGAAAACTATATCTAAAAATGAATTGGAACAAGCGTTGGATCACTCTAGCGGCGAAATCAACAATAATGGGAATGGCTTTTAGAATGTACGACCCAGAGAACCATCTTGGAAAAGGTGAAGATCTTGGTATTACTTGTGCACTTATTCCTAGAAACACTGATGGTGTCAAAGCTGACCGTCGACACGATCCTCTTGGGGTTCCGTTTTTCAATTGCCCGACTCATGGAAAAGATGTTGTTGTGCCAATCGATACAATCATCGGTGGCCCAGATATGTCTGGACGTGGATGGGAGATGTTAATGGGTTGTCTTGCGGCAGGACGTGGAATTTCTCTTCCGGCCCAATCAGCAGGTGGATCTAAAGCTGCGTGCATGATCGTCTCCTCGCATGCGACGTTAAGAAAGCAATTTGGAATGAGCATTGGAAACTTCGAAGGTGTTCAAGGGCCAATGGGTGAAATGGTCGGCTTAACCTACGCGCTTGAGTCTGCTAGAAAATATACTCTTTCAGCTCTTGATGCGGGTATTAAGCCACCGGTAGTCACAGCAATGCTTAAGTATTGGTCAACAGAAATCGCCAGAAAAAATATCAACCACGCAATGGACATTGTTGGTGGTGCGGCCATCTCAAGAGGGCCAAATAACTCTCTGGCTCATGGGTATATAGCCCTTCCTATTGGTATTACTGTTGAAGGCGCCAACATTCTAACGAGAACCCTAATTACTTTTGGACAAGGGGCGATTAGAGCGCACAAGTATGTCTATAATGAATTTGAAGCGATTCAAAATAAAGACCTTTCCATGTTTGATAAAGCATTTTGGGGACACGTGGGACTTGTATTTAACAATAAAGTTCGAGCCCTAGTGTTATCTCTCACACGTGGATACTCAGCTTTTGGTGCTCTTGGTAATGGTGAATTATCTCGCTACTACCAAAAACTAACGTGGGCATCATCTGTCTTCGCTCTATTCACTGACTTTGCCCTATCTCTTCTTGGAGGAACACTTAAAGCAAAAGGCCAATTAAGTGGTCGTTTTGCTGACGTATTTTCTTGGATGTACTTTGCGACAGCCACTCTTAGAAGATACGAAGAAGATGGAAAGAAAAAAGAAGACATGCCAATGGTTAAGTGGGCATTGGAGAGAAGTTTTTATGAAATAAAAATGGCTTTCGATGGGATTCTTGAAAACTTCAATCACCCAGTAATGAAGTTTGCAATTTCTCCAGTGTTTAAGGCCATCTTTGCAATCAACCCAATAGGTCATCAAACAAAAGATAACGATGATTTTAGACTCGCACGTGCAATTCAAAACAACGCTGAGCAAAGATCAAGACTTAATGAGGGTATCTTCATTCCATCTGCACCACACGAAAGAGTGGCCCAAATGGAAGCTGCGTTTCATTTATTTTTAGAAACAAAACCAATTCATAAAAAAGTAAGATCCGCAGCGAAAGCTAAAAGGATCAGAAAAAATCACCCAACAGATCTTTACACTCAAGCGCTTGAAGCAGGAATTATTACTCAAGATGAGTTTGATAAAGTTAAAGAAGTTAACCGTATGGCCTACGAGGTTATTCAGGTTGATGACTTCCACGCGGACAGTAGAACGGATGAGGGTTTAAGTGAAACAGCGGCTTCGCCAAAAGTTGAAGCCGAAGTTGAAGCAGAAACAACGCACTAAAAAAATAATAAAATATTTTTACTTTTAGAGGAGGCTTATTGCCTCCTCTTTTTTTATTAATAAAACCATAACTGAAATCTAATTTTTAGAATCAAAATCAAACGTGATTGTGATGGGCAATAAATTTAAAATTCAAGTGATTTAAATTTTTCAAATTGAGGAGTCACTATGAAAATTATTTTAAAATTTTTACAAACAATTATGTATCGCTCAAAAATATCTCATGAGACCTTTGGCCACAAAATTGATCATTTCTTTGAAGTTTTAGAATACCAATCTTTACATAAAAAAAATTTAGAAGATCGAAATACTTTTTCTATTCATTAAACAAAGTTCATTTTAGAAAACAATTTCGACATATTTTATTGGCACTTATAAAAAATTTACTAAGTAAATTGACCTTGTCTACACAAGCTAACCTCCCAATATAATTAAATCTTCATCGTCTAAGAAGTGCATGCTCTCAATAAAAAAATACAATAGATAAACGTTCAGGTTATTGGGCAAAAACCGATTAGAAAGCATGTGATGAAGTATTTAAATCTTCTTTTTTATTCAATAATTTTTTTATTTGTATCATGTAGCAGATATGAAAAAACAACTACAACCAAAATCAATATTCGGGGTATCTCTGCTATCACCTCAGAAGGGTCAAATATTACACTGACGGGAGTGAGTGAAAGAGGTGAATACTTTCAAAAAACTTTTAAAGATACAACGGCCACAAGTATTGAGCTCTCCAGTGAAAGTTGGACATTTTTTGGAATACGATTATCCGGTGAAGATCAACTCCTTTGTGGATTAACAACCGAGACTCTTGTCGCTAGACAACAAACCGTCTCTATTGAATATAATAAAAACAACTGTCGAAATTCATTGTTTGGAGAAGCAACTCGTTATTCTGATGAGCTTGGACACCTTAGACCGTTAAAAATGTTTTTATGTAACGAACTCCCAGGCGATAATGAGCTAGGATGTGGAGAGAACTCTTCGTTCGATGGAAGATCTGCAATATATACTATTAATGAGGTTACGCTTTCTACTACTGAATCACCTAATATAAAATCAAATGGTGGAATCTCCTCTGACTGCACATCAATAAGTGAAAGCGGTGAATTAGATGTGCCTAATGAATATCTTCAATTACCTACTGGATCCAATTCAAATTATCCAAACTTCTCCACCATTACTTTTTTTCAACTACCCAACTGCCAGGGGGAGAGTGTTTCTATATCACTCCCCAATTATTTACAACTGACGGAGGTACAGTATCTTAAAAAAGAAATCTTAAACGACCACTATAAACTAGTTTATCAAATTGACTCCTTTAGTGCTTTACAAGAAGAAGAAGAAGAAGAAGAAGAAGAAGAAGAAGAAGAGGAAGAAGAGTCGCAACTACTATCAGCTGGTGAAAGTTGCGATGCTGATGAGTCATGCTCTAGTGATATTTGTGCCCAAGTACCTAAAAATGGACTTGGTCTTTTTGATCCCCTTGTTGAATTTAACTCAGAAAACTATGAACTAAGCTGTTATAAAAACAGTGCTCATGCAACATGTGAAAGTGACTCAGACTGTGAGTCAGGAGTTTGTAAAGATAATAACCAAGGGGAAAAAGTTTGCTTAAAGGTTTCATTGACGGATGATAATTACCACTGCCGCCAACATAGTGATTGCCTGAGTGGTTTTTGTTTATCATTTAGCTCAGAAGAACCTAACGGTGGTATTTGTAGTAGTTTAACTATTCTTGGAAATTACTTTAACTCTAAATCTAGAGACAAATCTTCTATTGACCTAGGAACAAAACCAAGTATTGATGGATTATCTACGTTCAGTATCTCTCTGTGGTTTAAAACAAACGATACATCTCCACAGGTTCTTGTCTCTCAGCGAGGAAAACATATCCTAGGCGGCTCTTATTCATTGGGTATCAACGGTGCGGCTCCGTCATTTTCAGGGTATAGGCCTTTAGAAAATTATAATCAGGCCACTGCCGGATCAATCAACTTCAGTCTTTATTTGGATGGTAGCAACAATCACCATGTATTTACGTCCCCTGCAGATACCTTCATCGACGGAGAATGGCACCACCTAGTTGCATCAAGAGAAGTTAATGGACCTGATACTACCTACACTATTTTTCTTGATGGTAGTTTATTATCCACACAAACTTTTACCGCAGAGACGTTTAAT
>MDTG01047679.1_pt1 | contig 10632 bp, 9 predicted proteins | sample 811421 | NCBI WGS metagenome assembly MDTG01 (sample SAMN05326645, study PRJNA326480) | marine metagenome | isolation source: seawater | place: Pacific Ocean: South East | collected 2011
CAATCTCTTCTTCATTGTGTAAAGTTGCATTAGAAACAACAACCCCACCAATACTTACTGGATTAATTTTAGCTACTGGTGTTAAAGCACCTGTCCTACCAACTTGAATGTCAATTTCTATTATTTTAGAGACACCACTAGTAGCAGAAAACTTATGAGCAACTGCCCACCTTGGAGCATTAGCTACATTTCCCAATCTTTTTTGAACTTTAAATTCATTTATTTTATAAACAATCCCATCAATATCTAAGTCTAATTCATTTCTTTTATTTTCTATCTCATGATAATTTTTCATTAAATTTTTTATTCCAATAATCTTTTTATTCAACGGGTTTGTTCTAAATCCCCAATACCTCAATTTTTCAAGAAAATCTGTTTGATAATGAACATTCAATCCTTTTTCATATCCATAACTATAAGCAATAAATTTTAATGGAATCTTTTTTGTATCTATTGGATTTTTTTGCCTAAGCGAACCTGATGCAGCATTTCTAGGATTTGCAAATCTGTCTTTGATTTTCTCAAAATCATTGGTTTGTATAAATACTTCTCCTCTAATATCAATTTCAATTGGAAAATCTTTATTTTTAATAATTTTAGGAATATCATTGATGGTTTTTAAATTTTCAGTAATATCTTCTCCTTCTTGACCATCACCTCGTGATAGACCTCTTAAAAATTTACCTTCTTTAAAAGTTAGAGATGCGGATATTCCATCAATTTTTGGTTCTACACTATATTCAATATCCATCTTATCTTTTTCATCTAAATAATTTGAAATTTTTTTTTCAAAATTAATTAAATCATCCTCTGAAAATGCATTGGACAAGGACAACATGGGGATTTTATGAGGAACTTTCTTAAAAATTTTAGATGGTTTATAGCCAATTTTAGATGATGGAGAGTTTTTATTCTTTAAAAAATCATGCTTATTTTCCAAGTCAAATATTTCTTTTTTGAGTTCATCAAAATTTGCATCACTAATTTCAGAAATATTTTCATCAAAATATTTTTTATTATAATAATTTATTAACTTAATTTTTTTTTCATATCTTTTTTTGATCAAATTTTTATCCATATTAATCAAAAAGTTTTTTGAATTTACTAATTACACCTTTCTTCTCTTTTTTCACTTTTTTTTCAGAGTAATTTTTGTTAAATACTTGGTAAGATTTTTTATACCATTCACTGGAAAGATAATTATAACCTAATAAAGCTGCATATTTTTCGGACTCTTCTACAAGTCCAATTTTATAATTTATCTCTACCAATCTATGTAAAGCTTCTTCAATAAATAAAGTTTGTTCATACTGATCTACTATAACTTTAAATCTATTCATTGCTGCAATCCATTTACCTTTTTTAATATAATGTCTGCCTAAATACATTTCTTTAGATGCAATAATATCATTAATTAGACCAATTTTGAATTGAGCATCTAAAGAAAAATCGGTGTTTGGATAATTTTCATTAACATAATTAAACTTATCTCTTGCTTTTATTAAAGGTGCGAAATCTCTTTTTTCGTCTTCTATTGTTTCATAATAACACATGCCAATTAAGTAGTGGGCATAAACAATATTTTTATCATTTGGATAAGTTTTTAAATATCTTTCTAAATTGCTTAAAGCTTCAAAATAATAGTTTTGTAAATAATATGAGTATGAAGCCATTAAAGCTGATCTAGGAGCCCAATCTGATTGCGGAAACAAAAGCTCAGCTTCTAAAAATTTTTTGGCAGCAAAATAAGGATCATTAAGTTCTAATGCTTCATATGCTTCTTCATACGCTGCCATGATTTCTAGATCTTGACTAGTTTCCTTAATTATTGAAATCTCTTTTTTTTCTTTAGCACACGAGCTTAGTAAAATGAGAAAAAAAACTATTAAGAAATACTTTAATTGATTCATTATAATCTTATATAATCTTAATAAAAGATTATAAAGATTTTTAATTTATGCAATAGATCTTAATAGACTTCTATTAATTAATGTATGAGGTAAGCTTCTTTCTTGAATTTCAATTATCGAGAAATTTTCTTTATTCTCAAATACTTTTCTTAGTAATTTGTTAGTCAAATAGTGACCTCCTTGAGAACAAGTAACACTTGCTATCATTCTATATCCACATGTATATAAATCTCCTATGCAATCTAGTATTTTGTGATTGACAAACTCTTTTGTATTTCTTAGTCCATCTTTATTTAAAATAGTTTCACCCTTTACTACTATTGCATTTTCTAAACTTCCACCCTTTGCCAAACCACTTTTTTTAATAGCCTCTATGTCTTCATATAAGCAAAAAGTTCTCGAGTTGAAGATTTCTTTTAGATCTTCTTCGTAAACATTAATTTTATTTTTTTGATTTCCAATAATTGAATTTTCATACTTTAGTTCAAAATCAATATCTAAACTTACTTTAGAAGGTGTTATTGAAATTGTTCTATTACCTTCTTTAAATTCTACCTTTTTATTAATTTTGATTATTTTTATTGGTGAGTTACTTACAGTTAATCCAGATTCAATTATTTTTTCGATAAATTCTTTAGCAGAGCCATCTAATATAGGAACCTCTTCATTGTTGATTTCGATTAAAGCATTGTCCACTCCTAAACCAAACAAAGCTCCCATTAAGTGCTCTATTGTAGAAACTTTTACTCCAAATTCATTGGATATAGTTGTGTTTAAAGATGTGTTACTTACGTTTGCAAAATTAGGATATATAAGATTATTTTTTAATAGATCTACCCTTTTAAAAACTATCCCAGTATTAGGTTCTGATGGCTTGATGCAAACTTTTACTAAATTACCACTGTGTAAACCAACACCACTGAAATCAATTTTGTTTTTAATTGTTTTTTGATTTAATAAAGACATCCAGGAGTTGTAATACCTATTTCTCAAAACTTAAAAACAACAAATATTACTGTAAAATACAATTCTAATTAAAGAAATTGAAAAACTTTTCAAAAAAACCTTTATTTTTAATGGTTTTTTTAATCAGCTCTACCTCATTTTTATTATGACCATCAATTATTTTTTTTGTCATTAAAAAGATATTTTTTTCATTTTCGTCTAAAAATCTCTCTACATACTTAGCACTAACAATTTTTTCTATAAAAATATGATATTTTTTTAATATTTTTTCAATGTTTTCAATCAAACTTTTAGATGCACAAATAAATTCCACATCTAGAGAAAAAGTTTTACCATTTATATTTTTTGGTATCTCTTGGAAGTTATTATTATCAATTTTATAATTATTGATAAGCATATGAATAATTTTTTTATCATCAATTGTATCCTTACATATGTCTTTTGCCTCATATAAGAGATGATTAAGATTTTTATGATCAATTAGATTTTCAAAATTTTTTCCTTTAATTGATATTTGTATAGGAATAAATTGATCTAAGTCTATAATAATATTAATTTTTTTAATAAAACTATTTAAAACTTTTTCAATTTTAAAAACATTTTCATTAAGAAAAAAATCTAACTCATCAAACACTGAGTGCTTTGGATTTTGTTCTAAAGTAACTTTATTTTCATAAACAACTTTTTTTGTATCATTGTTAACTAAAATTATAATTTTTTTTAAACTTATAAACAAATAAGTTTCAAAATTCTGAATATTACTCACTTAATACAATCTGGTTAAATTGACGAAGATCAATTTTATTTATTTTTGAATCTTTATTTTTAGACATAACATCAATGAATAGTTGAAGAGATTTTTTAAGCTCTTTTTTTGGAAGCTTTATTAAAAGTCCATCAACTGTTTCAATATCCCACCTTCCCGATTTAAAAAAATAAAGATTTTTAATTTTTTTATACTCAAATTCAGTTTCATCAATTGCATTTTTTAATTCAAAAAAACTTGTATTATTTAAATCTCCAAAAATAAAAGGTGTATTTTTTTGAGGCCCTTTATTCTTAATTAATTTACCGTTTGATCCTAATAAAAGATAATCTCCATCTTTCTTAATTTGTGCTAAAAATTCTGTTTGGATTATTTTTATATTCAAAGTCGATGGATACCTTATAAATACAGAATATTTTTCAACTAGACTATGTGAATTTATTAGCTCTACAATTTTACTTTTGTCTGTAAAAAATAAATTGTTAATTTTTAAAAAACTTAAATCATTTTCTAATTTTAAATTATTTTTTTCATCAAGTCCTGTTACATGAATATTATTAATATTTGGAAAATTAAAATTACTTAAATTTCTATTATTAAAAGTGCCAATAAATAAAAATAAAAAAACATAAATAAAAATTTTTTTACTTTTTTGTTGAGGCATCTTTTAAAATTAATTTAATTAAATTAATAAAATTGATACCATGATAAGCTGCTATTTCAGGTACCAATGAAAGGTTTGTCATTCCAGGTTGTGTGTTTATTTCAAGAAGATAAAATTTGTTTTTGTAAAACTTAAAATCAGATCGTGTAACTCCCCTACATCCAATTAGCTTATGTGCTTTTAGAGCTATATTCATAATTTTTTTATAATCTTCATTCTTTAAATTTACAGGAATAATATGTTTTGTTTTAGCCTTTGAATTATATTTGGCTTGGTAATCATAAAATTTTCTTTTTGGTATTAATTCTATCGCTCCTAGCTTTTTCTTTCCAATTATTGCTGCTTGAATTTCTCGACCTGGTATAAATTCTTCTATCATTATTTTTTTATAATTTTTAAGTAATTTAATATTTTTCAGGACATTAGCTTTTGTACAAATAAAAACATTCACACTTGAGCCTTCATTGATTGGCTTAACAACAACTGGAAATTTTAATTTCTTTTCTATTAATTTTATTAGATCAAATTTTGATTTATCAAAACAATATGAAATAAATTTTGGGGTTAATACATTGTTTTCAATAAAAATTTTTTTTGATAATTCCTTGTCCATAGCAATCGCTGATGAAATTACTCCAGAATGAGTGTAAGGTATGCCTGTTGTTTCAAGTATAGTTTGAATATATCCATCTTCACCAAACTGGCCATGTAAAGCATTAAAAATGATATTTGGTTTGAATGATTTTATAATATCGAACAATTTTGAGTCTGGCTCAGTTATTTTTACAGAAAAATTATTTCTTTTAAGTTCTTTGGCAACTTGTTTACCGGTATCAAGACTAATGATTCTCTCTTTCGATATGCCACCTGAAATTATTAATATTTTTTTTTTCAAATTATTCTAAAATTTTGATCTCTTTTTCTAAACTAATTCCAGTCTTTTCCAAAACATTTTTAGTTACATAATCTATCAAATTTTTCATATCTTCAAATTTTGCATCACCTTTATTAACAAAAAAATTACAATGTTTTTCTGAAATACAAGCATCACCAAAACTTTTATCTAATGGGACAGAGGCTTTAATCAGCTCCCATACCTTTTTGTCAGTTTGTGATATTGGATTTTTAAAAGTACTACCACTTGTTTTAACTTTGGTTGGTTGATTTTTTTCTTTCTCAATTTTTAATTTATTCATTTCATTGCTTATTTTTTTTGGATTGTCCTTAATTCCTTTAAATGATGCGCTCAAAAATATTAGATTTTCAGATAAATCATTTTTTCTATATTCAAATTTAATATCCTTAGATGGAATCGTTATTACATTTCCATTTTTATCAATTGCTTGAATTGATACTAAGATATCTTTAAATTCTTTTCCAAAACAACCAGCGTTCATTTTAATTCCTCCACCAATAGTGCCTGGAATACAAGACAGAAATTCGAATCCACTAATACTATTCTTCATTGCAAAATCTGATAAGGATTTATCCAAGACTGCACTTCCAGCAATAATAATATCTTCACCAAGAAGTGAAATATTATTAAAATTTTTACTCAGTTTTATTACAACACCATCAAATAAGTTGTCCGTAATTAAAGTATTAGAGCCAGCACCAAGAACGTATATTTTCTCTAAATTGTTCAATTTTTTTAAAAAGTTTACTAAATCCTTTAAGTTTTCGGCTTTAAAAAAAACTTTTGATTTTCCACCAATATTAAACCAATTTTTTTTTTTTAAATCATGTTCGTATTTTATATTATTACCAAATTCTTTTAACATTTCTTTTAACTGTTTAATGTCCATTATATTAACTTTGGTAATTCTTTCATCCAATTTGAAATTGACCCAGCTCCCATTCCAATTACAATTTTCTTTCCATGCATATTTTTTTTTATAAATTTAGACAATTGTATATTGTTGTTAACTAAAAATAATTTTACTTTTGAATTTTTTATAATTTCTTTTGCAAAATTTGTATAATTAAGACCTAATTTTATTTTTTCCCCAGCAGTATAGATGGGGCACAAAATAACTGTATCTGCGTCATAAAAAGCAAATGAAAATTCTTTTCTTAAATCTTTAAGTCTTGAAATCCTATGAGGTTGAAATATACAAATTTTATCATAGTTTTTATAAACTTTTTTAACACCTTCTAGTACCATTTTAATTTCAGTTGGATGATGAGCATAATCATCATAAAAATCTATTTCCTTATATGAGAAAATTTTATTAAATCTTCTTTGCACTCCTTTAAAATTAAACAAACCTTTTTTTATATCTGAGACAGAAATTCCAACAGTTAAAGCAACAGCTAATGCTGCAACTGAGTTCCTTATATTATGAATACCTAGTAATGGAATCTTTATTTTTTTTATGGTAATTTTTTTCTTATTTGGAACATTTATTTTTATATCAAACTCTGAAAATTTTTTTGTTTGATTTATATTTTTAATATAAAAATTTGATTTTGGGTTTGTCCCGTATGTGTAAAAATTTTGATTTTTTAATTTTTTAACCACTTCATTGGTAATTTTATCATCTATACAAATAAACGATTTTCCAAATGATGGAACTTTTTGAATAAATTGTATGAAATAATTCTTAATATCCTCCATTGATTTATAAAAATCCATATGTTCTCGATCAATATTTGTAATTATTGAGTAAGTAGGTGGTATATGTATAAAGCTCCCATCAGACTCATCGGCTTCTAATATTGACCACTCGCTTTTACCAAGTTTTGCAGTATTTTTGATTGAATTGATTACTCCACCATTAATAATTGTTGGATCTAACTTAGTTCTTTGAAAAATTGAAGTAATTAATGATGTTGTTGTAGTTTTGCCATGAGAACCAACCACAACAATATTTTTCATTAAAGAAACAATATGTGCCAACATTTTTCCTCTTGTAATGATTGGTAAATTTTTTCTTTTTGCTTCAACTATCTCTGGATTATTTTTTTTGATAGCTGACGAAATAACAACTATTGTTGCATTATTAAGATTATGTTTTTTTTGCCCTATAAAAACTTTAATCTTTTCCTTTTTTAATCTCTCAATATTTTTATTATAAATTAAATCACTACCCTGAACTTTAAAACCTTTTCCTTTCATAATTAAAGAAAGTCCGCTCATTCCTATTCCGCCAATACCAATAAAATGAATAACTTCAGTTTTTGCTAACTCAATTTTCATTTATTATCCTTAATATTTTTTGATTAACATTTGTCCAAGTATTTTTATAATTTAATTTTTTAAAATTTTCTTTTTTTTTAAAATAATCTCTTTTATCATTTAAAATATGATTTAAAAGTTCTTCTATTTTTTCATCAAAATGATTTTGTTCAATTATCCAGCAACAATTATTATTTTTGTAAAAATTCGCATTTTCAAACTGGTGATTGTCTTTTGACGATGGTAATGGAATAGCAATAAATGGAATGTTCATAACTGATAATTCTGCTAAAGTTGAGGCTCCAGCTCTAGTAATACAAAGATCTATTTGTTGAAGAATCTTGTCAAAATTTTTCTCAAAAGAAAAAATTTTGTTTTCAATATTATTCTTTGAATATAAACTATTAAGATAAGATACATTTGCTTGATTTGTTTGTTGTATTACTTTAATAGGAATATTTTTTGATATATTTATAAGTGAATTTTTCAAATTTTTATCAAATACATTTGCACCTTGGCTTCCTCCAACAATTAATATAGTGAATTTATGATCCATTTTTTTTTGAACATCGAGATCATAAACTTGTTTTTTTACTAAAGGATTAATTATTACTATCTTATCCTTAAAGTCTTCAGGAAAGTTTTTTACTTTATCTGAATAACAAAAAATTTTTCTACAAAAATTTAAAAAAAATTTGTTAGCTCGACCTAAGACTTGATTGGGTTCTATTAAGAAAATTTCAAGTTTTAAAACCCCGGCTGCTAAAATTAATGGTAACGACATGTATCCACCTGTAGAAAAAACTTTTTCAATTTTTTCTTTTTTCAATAAATAAAAAGATTTTAAAGTTAAAAATAAAATTATAATGAAATTTAAAGGTAAAAAAAAAATATTATTTAATTTAGGTGTGTCAATAATTTCAATTTGATATTTGGCTTGTTCTAAAAATTTAAGACCTCTTTTATCAGAAGACAATATAACTTTTGTTCCTTTCGATAAGTGATCATAAAGTATTGTGGCTGGTACTACATGACCCCCCGAACCGCCTGTAGAAATTAAAAGATTTTTATTCACTTAGTTAATTTTTCTCTTTGTTAAGTTCAAAATTATGCCTGATAAAATTGAGATACTAATTATCGAAGAACCACCATAACTTATAAAAGGAAGTGTCATTCCAGTAGTTGGAAATAATCTAATGTTAACTCCAATATGTATCATTGCCTGAACCAATATAAGACTTATGCATCCTACTAAAACTAGCTTTGTCCTTTCTTTGTTTTCTAAATAAACTTTTTTAAAAACAGAATATATAAATATTAAAAACATCAATAAGATCAGAATTATGGCGATTACACCAAACTCTTCCGAAATAACTGATATAATATAATCTGTATGAGCCTCAGGCACCCTATTTTTTAAAGTTCCTTCTCCAATTCCTTTTCCAAAATATCCCCCGCTAGTGATTGAATCTATTGCTTTTTCAGACTGCGCGTTGTGAGTACCAGTTTCAGAATTGAAAAAAGATAATATTCTATTTTTAATGTACGCAAATTTTGAAACAAAATTAATTAGAAAATAAAGTGCTACAAATAAAATTATACATGATGCTACTAGGAAAATAACATTTATCCCAGATATAAAAATTAAAACTGACCAACTAAAAAGAACTAATAGAGTTTGCCCTATATCTGGTTGAGCCGCTAATAATAAAGCAATAATCAAAGTTATCAAAAAAGAAAGCATATATTTAAAATAAATATTCGGATATTTTTCACTACTCAAAATCAAACTAATCAAGATTATTAAAAAAGGTTTCGCCAACTCTATTGGTTGAAATCTGGGCAAAATATATAAGTCTATCCATCTTTGGGCACTATTTACCTCAACTCCGATGATAGGAACTAAAAACAAGGAAACTAATGAAAATAAAAAAATTATTGGAGAAATTTTAAAAAGTTTATCCTCATTTAATGCAGAAAGAATAAAAATTATTATTAAACCTAAAAAAACAAAAGATAGATGTTTAAAAAAGAAAGTATAATCATTGGTATCTAATTTGTCAGAAACCAATAGAGATGTTGAAACTAACGAAAAAAATAATCCTGTTATAAATAATAAGATTATCAATAAAAAAATAAATTTATCTATATTTTTCCACCACTCATAATAAAGATTGTATAATGACTCATTTAGTTTCATTTATATATCTCTTGACTAACTTGTTAAAATATAAACCTCTATCTTCAAAATTTCTAAAATCATCAAAAGATGCTGCGCTTGGACTAAATAATATAGCTTTATTTATAAATCTCTCTTTCTTTATAATTATTAATATATGTTTTAAAGCATCTTTAAGACTCTTAAAATTTTCATAAATTATTTTGTTTTCTAGTTTTCGATTAAAAAATTTTTTATTTTTACCGTATATAAACGCTTTAATATTATGAAAATATTTTTTTGGTAATTCAAATTTATCTCCCTTTTTATAAACTCCACCTATTAACCAATAGATATTATCACTGGCTTTTAAAAGGCCAATTGAAGATGAAAAACTTGTTGATTTTGAGTCATTCACAATAGTTAAATATTTTCTTTTTAAGATAATCTGCTGACGATATTTAAGTCCATTAAATTTTTGTACTGTTTTAATTAATAAATTATTATTCAGTTTTAATTTTTTTGACATTTCTAAAACAAAAAGTAAATTTGCTTGATTTGTTTCTGTAAAAAAATATTTATTGTTTATATTTCTTAAAAGATTATTTATACTACTAGTATCAACTTTAATTATTTTACCTACATATTTTTTTCGTTTTAATTCCTTTTCTATTAGTGGATCACCTTTTTTAACAAATGCAAAATTTCTCTTTATTTGATTTTCCAGTAATTTAAATTTAGATCTCACATACCTATTTAAAGTTTTATGTCTTTCAATATGATCAGGCGATAGATTTAATATTGCTACATATTTTGATTTAAAAATCTTACTATATTCAAGTTGATAAGAAGAAGCCTCAACAATAAAAATTGTTTTTTTTTTTACATCTTTTGCAGATAAGATAGGATTTCCAATATTACCGACTAATTTTACATCAAATTTTTGATTTAATAAAACCTCATACATTAACTGACATGTTGTTGATTTTC
>MDTG01171053.1_pt1 | contig 10632 bp, 14 predicted proteins | sample 811421 | NCBI WGS metagenome assembly MDTG01 (sample SAMN05326645, study PRJNA326480) | marine metagenome | isolation source: seawater | place: Pacific Ocean: South East | collected 2011
TTATCCTTTGGCATATTTGCAGATCTTGCAGCTTGAATTGCTGACCTCAATCTTGGATTAATATTTGGATCTTTGTCTCCTAATTTTGCAGCTACAGTAATTTCTTTTGATATCTTAGAAAAGATCTTAGATCTTTGTTTGTCTGCTTTTCCTTTTTTATGTTTTATTCCTGCCCAATGTGAATGTCCTGCCATAAATAAAATTTAAGAATTTTTTAAACTTCCTCCATATATAAATTGATTTATATTAGTAGCAAGTCCAGTTTCAATATCACATTCTACTATTGAACCACATAAACTTGCTTCTCCAGTTGCAGGATAGTGTTTTTCTGACTTTTTTTTTAAAAATCTATTTATAGAATTATTTTTATTCATACCAATTACTGAATTATAATCACCACACATGCCAGCATCTGTTTGATAAGCTGTACCTTTATTTAAAATCATTGTATCTGAAGTAGGTACGTGTGTATGAGTCCCGATAAATAATGTAGCTTCTCCATCAAAAAAATGTCCCATAGCCATTTTTTCACTTGTTATTTCTCCATGAAAATCGATCACTAAAAAATCATAATCAATTTTTAATTTATATTTTGAGATAAATTTTTTTGCTGCTTCAAAACTATCATCACATTTCTTCATAAAAACATTGCCCATTAAATTAAGCACAGCAATTTTTAATTTATTTTTTGTTTCGTATATTCCAAAACCTTTTCCTGGTGAAGAATCAACTAAATTATAAGGTCTTAAAAGTCTATTTTCATTATCAATATAACCTATTATATCCTTTTGATCCCAAATATGATTACCAGAAGTTATAACATCAACTCCACTATTAAATAATCTGCATGTAATTTCTTTTGTAATGCCAACTCCTTCCTTGGCAGCATTTTCTCCATTAACTATAACAAAATTAATCTTTTTATTTTTTATTATATCCGGTAAATTTTTTTCAATAGCAAAGCAACCCGACTCTCCAACAATGTCTCCTAAAAAAAGAATTTTCATTTTAATATATTTTTATTAGTTAAAATATAATTTAATTTTTGATCAAATTTTGTAATTGGTATTGATTTATATTCTTGAAAATCAAAAGCTAAACCAATTGCTATAATTTTTTTTCTTTTTTTTATGTATTCTATATATCTGTCATAATATCCACCTCCATAACCTAATCGATTTAATTTTTTATCAAAAGCAACAAGTGGAACCAATAAAATATCAGGATATATTTCTTTATTTTTTTTTGGCTCTGGTATTCCGTATTGATTGATAATAAACGGATCTTTTAGTGAACATTTAACAAATTTTAATTTAAAATTTTTCTTAATTACTGGAAGAGCAATTTTAATTTTTTTTTTTTCAAATTCTCTTAAAATTTCTAAATCATCGATTTCATAATTTACAGGGTAATATCCACCAATAATTTTATATTTTAAATTAACTTTTTTTTTTAAAAAATTAAAAAAATTTTTTAAATCAATTGTATTATTTTTGTTTTTTGTTTTTCTAATTTTTAGAATTTTTTTTCTAATTTCGGATTTAAGCACAATATTTTTATTGAATTTGATTATCTAAATTTGCTTTTTGAATAAAGCTTTCAATTTGATCTGCGGCTTCTTCTATTATTTTTTCGTAATCTTCTTTGTTCTTTTCTATTTCTTCCTTAAAATTTTTCTGATTTTCAATTAAATCTTTTACTTCATTCTCCTTCTCATCTTTATAATGATAAACAAGAGATTTTAATTCTTTAAATTTATCAGACAAGTCTGATAATTCTTTCTTTTTTTCTTCAATTTTTTTTTTTGTTTCAAAGTATTCATCTATAACTTTAATTGAAGTAATAAGAAGTAATTTGCTTTCTCCAATACTACCTAATTCTGATTTTAATTTAAGAAATTTATCATTAAGATTGTTTGATAATTCTTCAAGATGTTCTTCTTGTCCATCTTCGCAAGATAAAAGAAATTCTTTACCATTAAATTTAATGCTTACATTTGCCATTTGTCAATTTCTTCCAATAGAGTATCTGTTTCTTGATTTAATTCATCTATTTTTTCTGAAAATTCATTAACTTTAGATTTTTCCTCATCTTTTTTCATTTTATAATTATTTAATTCGTCTTTTATTTTTTCATATTCCCTAAGTAATTCTTCATGCTTGATTGTAATTTCCTTTTTTTCAATTTCTAATTGATTTTTTTGATTATTTAAATTTTCTAAGTTTTCTTTAAGATTTGCGTCCAAGTTCAAACTTCTTAATTTGTTTAGTGCAGTATCAAGTTTTTTTTCTTTTTCACTGTGTGTTTTCATATATATATATTCATATTATTAAATTGAGTCTTCTTAGTCTAGATAGGATAATTTTTGAATAAACTACATAAAGATTTGTCAAATGCTATAAGGTTTTTATCAATAGACGCTGTTCAAAAAGCTAATTCAGGACACCCTGGTATGCCAATGGGAATGGCGGATGTAGTAACTGTACTCTTTAAAAATTTTTTAAAATTTAGCCCCAAAAATCCAAATTGGCTTAATAGAGATAGATTTGTTCTGTCTGCAGGTCATGGTTCGATGCTTCTTTATTCATTATTATATTTAACTGGTTATAAAAGTATTTCTTTAAATAGTATTAAAAATTTTAGACAGTTAAATTCAATATGTGCTGGTCATCCTGAATACCACCAAGGAACAGGTATTGAGACTACTACTGGACCTTTGGGACAAGGAATTGCAAATGCAGTTGGTTTTGCAATAGCAGAAGAAATTTTAAAAAAAAAAATTGGAAAAAAAATAATTAATCACAAAACATATGTCTTGTCTGGTGATGGGTGTTTAATGGAGGGGATTAGTCATGAGGCAATGAGTTTAGCTGGTCATTTAAAGTTAAAAAACTTAATTATGCTATTTGATAATAATTCAGTTTCAATTGATGGTCCAACAAATTTAGCTGTATCGGATAATTATAAAAAAAGATTTGAAAGTTATGGTTGGAATTATATTTCTATAGATGGCCATAATCAAAAACAAATTTTTAATGCTTTAAAAAAAGTTCAAAATTCAAAAAAACCAACTGTCATTTCATGTAAAACAAAAATAGGATATGGGTCACCTAATAAATCAGGTAAGGCTTCTTCTCATGGAAGTCCACTTGGAATTGATGAAATTAAACTAGTTCGTAAAAAATTAGATTGGAAATACAAACCTTTTCAAATTCCAAATAATATTTTAAAAGAATGGAGAAAAATTGGAGATAGATCAGCTAAAAATGAATCAAAGTGGAAAAAATATTATAAAAGAAAAAAAAAAATTATTAATAAAATACTTAATAATAATTTTAATAAATCTTTTGAAATTGAAAAAAAAAATGCAATTAAAGATTTAAAAAATATTGCCACAAGAAAATCCTCTGAATTAATACTAAATGCTCTTACAAAAAAGAATAATACGTTAATAGGAGGTTCTGCTGATTTAGCGGGTTCAAATAATACAAAAACAAAATATCAAAATATAATTAAACCTGGACAATTTAATGGAAGCTATATTCATTATGGCGTAAGAGAGCATGCAATGTCCGGTATAATGAATGGCTTAGCATTACATGGTAATTTTATTCCTTATGGTGGAAGCTTTTTAATTTTTACAGACTATTGTAAGTCCTCAATTCGATTGTCTGCTCTTATGAAACAAAGAGTCATTTATGTAATGACACATGACTCTATTGGTTTAGGTGAGGACGGGCCGACACATCAACCTATAGAACAGCTTTCTGGGCTGAGATCAATTCCAAATTTGAATGTCTTTAGACCAGCCGATAGAACAGAAACTATTGAATGTTGGGAATTAGCATTAAAAAATCTTAAAACACCAAGCATTCTATCTTTAACTAGACAAAATATTAAACAAATTAGGAAAACATACACAAGAAATAATAAATGTTCATATGGAGGATATGAAGTGTTAAGAACAAATAAAAAAGTTCAACTAACCATATTGGCAAGCGGATCTGAAGTTAATTTAGCCATTGATACTAGTCATAAATTGGCCAAATATAAAATATATTCTAAAGTTATATCAATGCCATGCTTAGATCTTTTTGATTTACAACCAAAATCATATAAACAAAAAATTCTTGATGAAACAAAATTTAAAATTTCAATAGAAGCGGCAACTACAAATTGTTGGAAAAAATATGTTGGATCAAATGGGTTAATGTTTGGAATTAACGAATTTGGTAAAAGTGCACCATATAATAAAATTTATAAATATTTTGGTCTAACTACAGAAAATATTTTTAAAAAAACTAAAAATCTATTAAAAGGTTAATTTATGACAATAAAAGTTGGAATTAATGGTTTAGGTCGAATTGGTAGAATGGTGATTAGAGCAATCATTGAAAATGAAGATAAAAATATAATAATTAAACATATAAATAACAGGTCTAATTCAGAAATAAGTTCTTTATTATTAAAAAATGACTCAGTCCATGGAAAATTTAATGCTAAAATAAATTTTGATAAAAATCATTTATTTATTAACAAAAATAAAATTTCGTTTTCTCAAGAGTCTAATATTGAAAACATCAATTGGAAAAAAAATAATGTTGATTATGTTTTTGAATGTACGGGAAAATTTAATTCTAAAGATAAACTATTAAATCATATAAAAAATGGTGCAAAAAAAGTTATTGTCTCTGCTCCATGTAAAAATGCAGATAAAACAATTGTTTATGGAGTTAATGAAAAAACTATTAATAAAAAAGACAAAATAATTTCAGCTGCATCTTGTACTACAAACTGTTTAGCACCAATTGTGAATATATTGAATAATAGTTTCGAAATTAAGAATGGTTTTATGACAACTATTCATGCATTTACGAGCGATCAAAGAATGCTTGATAATTCACATAAAGATCCAAGAAGAGCAAGATCGGCTAGCATGTCTATAGTGCCAACTTCAACAGGAGCAACTAGATCAATTGGAGAAATCATTCCATCTTTAAAAGATAAAATAGAAGGCATTTCTATGAGGGTACCAACGCCCAATGTTTCTATTGTTGAATTTGTTTTTAATACTAAAAAAGAAATTAATAAAAAAGAAATTAACAAATGTTTTGTGAAAGCTGAAAAAAAAGAATTCAAAAAAATCATAGAAGTAACTGAAGAAAAACTAGTCTCAATAGATTTTAACCATAATTCTTCATCAGCAATTGTTGATGCTTCATTAACCAGTGTAGCAGGTAAGAATATGGGTAAAGTCTCTGCTTGGTATGATAATGAATGGGGATTTTCAAATAGAATGTGCGATCTATTAAAATATATTCATAAAATTTAAGTTTATGAATAATATTTTCGACAATAATATAATCTTAGAAAATAAAAAAATTCTACTTAGACTGGATCTGAATGTTCCGATGAAAAATGGCGCAATAACTGAAACTTCAAGAATAGAAAAAATATTACCAACCATAAGGTTTTTAATAAAAAAAAAGTCTAAAATAATTATTTTATCTCATATAGGAAGACCAAAAGGTAAATTAGTCAAAGGAATGACATTAGAACCAATATCAAAAAAATTATCTCAATTTTTAGATAAAGAAATTTTATTCAACAAAAATCCCATTAATGAAAATACAATTAACGAGATTGATGAAATGCCTAATGCTTCTATAATGATGTTAGAAAATATACGTTTTTATCAAGGAGAAGAAACAAATGACAAAAAATTTGCAAAAAAAATATCCACTTTAGGTAATATTTATGTAAACGATGCATTTTCTTGCTCTCATAGATCTCATGCATCAATAGAAGGAGTAACAAAATATTTACCTTCATATTTTGGCCTACAAATTTTAGAAGAAATCAATGCACTTAAAAAAATAACTTCAGAGATAAAAAAGCCTATTACATGTATTATTGGAGGCGCTAAAATATCAACAAAAATTAATATAATTAATAATTTAATAAAAAATTTTGATAATATAATTGTAGTTGGTGGAATGGCCAACAACATACTAAAATATACTGGAACTAAAATTGGAAAATCTATTTGCGACGATAATAGTAAAAATTCAGTAAAAGAGATTATAGAAAATTCTAAAATAAATAATTGTAAAATTAATTTTCCAATTGATGTAGTGGTATCAAAAAGTTTTGATGGAGCCGGTATAAATAAAAATCTTAACGAAATAAAAGAAGATGATATAATTCTAGATATTGGAACTAAAACAATTTCTTTAATTGAAAAAATAGTAAATAATTCAAATACAATACTATGGAACGGGCCTGCGGGTTATTATGAAAATCCTAGTTTTGAAAATGGAACAAAAAAAATTTTAGATATGATTTCTCAAAAGACCATTAAAGACAAAATATTTTCTGTAGCAGGAGGAGGAGAAACGGTTGCCGCAATAAATAAATTTGGAAAATTAGATTCTTTCACATTTGTTTCAACTGCTGGTGGAGCATTTTTAGAATATCTTGAAGGTAAAACCCTACCTGGTATAAAAGCAATAAATCAAAATGTCTGAATTAAATAAAATAGCTCAAGAGATAATTTCAAATGGTAAAGGAATATTGGCAGCTGACGAAAGCACCGGTACGATGACAAAGAGACTTGAAGGAGTAAAAGTAAAATCTTCTTCAGAAAATAGACTATTATTTAGGCAAACACTTTTTTCTTCAACCAGCATGAACAAATGTATTGGTGGTGTAATTTTATATGATGAAACAATTAAACAAAATATTAAATCAAAAACAATTCCTGAATTAATATCGGAATCAAATACTATAACAGGTATTAAAGTTGATACTGGTGCAAAAGTTTTAGCCAGCTCACCTGATGAAAAAATTACAGAAGGATTAGATGGTTTAAGGGAAAGATTAAAAGAATATTACAAACTAGGTGCAAGATTTACAAAATGGAGAGGTGTTTATACAATATCAGATAAATATCCAAGTAAAATATCAATTTATTCTAATTCACATGCGTTAGCAAGATATGCTGCCCTTGCACAAGAATGCGGAATGGTTCCAATTATAGAGCCAGAGGTATTAATGGAGGGTAACCACACAGCTAAAGTCTGTTTTAATAAAACTTCTGAGGTTATTAAAAAATGTTTTGAAGAATTAATAAATAATAAAATTGATTTAACTGGCATTATTTTAAAACCAAATATGATAATTCCAGGCTCAGAATGTAAAGAAAAAATTAAAAATGAAGAAATAGCAAAACTTACAATAAAATGTTTAAAAGAATCTGTTCCTACAGAAGTTCCCGGTATAGCTTTTTTATCTGGTGGTCAAACAGAAAAAGATGCGACAGAAAATTTAAATTTAATTAATAAATTTAATGATACCAATTTTATTATGACATACTCATATGGAAGAGCCTTACAACAGGGTGCCCTTAAATTTTGGTCAAAAAATATTCATAATATTGAAGGCACACAAAACGTCTTTAATCATCGAGCAAATATGTGTACACTTGCAGCTCAGGGAAAATGGTCTGGAGAACTTGATTCACAGTAAAATAAATAAAAAATTTATTTATTTAATTTCACCAAACAAAATTCAAAATAATTCTTTTTATGATGAATTAGAAAAAATTTTAAAATTAAATAAAGTTTATTTTTTTCAATTAAGACTTAAGAAAGAAACAAATAAAAATAAAATTTATATTGGAAAAAAAATAAATAAAATTTGTAAAAAATATAAAGTTAAATTCATAATTAATGATGATCCATATTTAGCTAAAAAACTTAATGCTAGCGGTTGTCATCTTGGACAAAAAGACATGAATATAATAAAAGCAAGAAAAATATTAAATAATAAAATTATTGGAGTTACTTGCCACAATTCAATTAAATTTGCAAAAAAAGCAATTGAAAATGGTGCCGACTATTTAGCATTTGGAGCTTTTTATTCTTCAAAAACAAAAAAAGTTAAATATAAAACAAGTTTAAAAATACTCAAATTAGCTAAAAAAATGACAAATACTCCCATTGTGGCAATAGGAGGTATAAAGTTAAGTAATTATAAAAAACTTTTATTGAATAAAGCAAACTTTTTAGCTATCTCAGGATACGTTTGGAATAATAAAAAATACAAACCACTAGAAGCAATTAAAAAATTAAAATGAAAATATACGCTAATGAAATTAGAGTTGGAATGTTAATCGAATACAAAAATGATTTATGGGAAGTGCTAAAAACCCAACATGTAAAACCAGGAAAAGGAGGTGCTTTTGCGCAAGTTGAAATGAAAAGCCTAAACAAAAATACAAAGCTTAATGAGAGATTTAGATCAAGCGAGTCTATTGAAAAAGCTTCATTAGAAGAAACAAAATTTAATTATTTATATGAAGATGAAAACGACTATTTTTTTATAGAACCTAATTCTTTTGAACAAATTAATATAAAAAAAGATATTATTGGAAAAAAGGGTAAAATGCTTAGTGAAAATTTAGAAGTAACTATAAATTTTTATAATAATAAACCTTTGACAATCGACCTTCCCAATCAAATAAATTGTAAAATTGAAACTACAGATGTTGCTTTAAAAGGCCAAACAGTATCTTCTTCATACAAGCCTGCTACTTTAAGTAATGGTTTAAATATTCAAGTTCCTCCTTTTATAGAGTCCGGCGACATGATTGTAATAGATACAAGAACTATGGAATATATAAAAAAAATATAAATTTTTATGAATTCTATCTCAGCAAACCTAAATGTAATGATTAAAGCAAGCGAAAAAGCTTCTAAAATTTTAATTAGAGATTTCGGTGAAGTAGAAAAGTTACAAGTTTCTATTAAAAGTCCATCTAATTTTGTATCAAATGCAGATACACGATCAGAAAAAATAATAATTGAAGAACTAATGAAAGCAAAAAAAAATTATTCAATTATAAGTGAAGAGGATGGATCTTTAAAAAATAAAGATAGTAATAATATTTGGATAATAGATCCTATTGATGGCACAACAAATTTTTTACATGGTATACCACATTTTTGTATATCAATAGCTTTAAGATCTTATGGTGAAATTATTTGTGGATTAATTTATGATCCTATCAAAGATGAGATGTTTTATGCGGAAAAAAATAATGGAGCATTTTTTAACAACCAAAGAATAAGAGTCTCCAAAAAAAAGAACCTTGAAAACTGTGTTTTCGCTACTGGTGGCAATATCAATAAAAAAAAAATATCTGAAATTAATATAACTACAAGAGAAACTGGAAGTGCTGCTTTAGATTTAGCTTATGTAGCAGCAGGAAGGTTTGATGGTTTTTTTCAAGATAATTTAAATATATGGGATATAGCAGCTGGTATAATATTAATAAAAGAGGCAGGAGGTATAATAAATGATATTAACTTAGATAAGAATAATGATATCAAAGTATTAGCTTCTAATTCTTCAATAAATGATAAATTACTTAAAAAACTAGATAACTTTTAATTGTTTTCCTAAATTCTTTTGTTATAAGTCTCGTTATGAAAAAAAATATTCATCCAAACTACCATAAAATAAATGTTGAAATGACAGACGGAACTCAATTTGAAACCAAATCAACATGGGGATCAGAGGGTGATTTGCTAAAACTAGAAATTGACCCAAAATCACATTCAGCTTGGGCAGGCGGTAAGCAAAAAGTTTTGGACAAAGGAAGAGTAAGTAAATTTAATAAAAAATTTCAAAACTTTCGAACTGAAAATAAAAAATAAATGACAAATACACCATTAATGCCAATGGCTACGGCTGTTTGGTTAGTAGAAAATACCTCTTTAACATTTAAACAAATTGCAAACTTTTGTAATTTGCATGAAGTAGAGGTTCAGGGAATTGCTGATGGAGAAGTTGCAAAAGGTATAATGCCTTATAATCCAATTATATCTGGGCAATTAACTAGAGAAGAAATTGAACTCTCATCAAAAGATGAAAATAGAAATTTAAATATAAAAAATATAGATATTGAAATTTCAAATGATGAAAAAAAAATTAAGAAATATGTGCCTTTATCTAAAAGACAAGATAAACCAGACTCAGCATTGTGGCTAATCAAAAATCATTCAATATTAAAAGATTCTCAAATAGCAAAACTTGTAGGTATTACAAAAAACTCTGTAACTTCTATAAGAAATAAAAATTATTGGAATTACAATAGCTTAATTGCAAAAGATCCTGTTGCTATCAATTTATTTTCGCAAAAAGAATTGCATGAAGCTATTGAAAAAGCTGAAAGACGTATAAAAAGAGAGAAAAAAGAAAAAGAAAAATTAAATAGATCTTAAAATATGAATGAATTTAATAGACATAAAAATTTAAAAATGCTAATTACACAACTTTTTGGAGGTAGTTATTAAAATAGAAGTTAAAGATAATAATATTGAACAAGCACTTAGAGTGCTTAAAAGAAAATTACAAAGAGATGGTTTCTTTAAAATAATAAAATTAAAAAATACCTACGAAAAACCTTCTGAGAAGAAGAAAAGAATTTTACAAGAAAACATTAAAAGAGTTAAAAAGTTAAACAAACTAAAAAATAGAATTTAAAATTACCGCGGGGTGGAGCAGTCTGGTAGCTCGTCAGGCTCATAACCTGAAGGTCGGCGGTTCAAATCCGTCCCCCGCAACCAA
>MDTG01174840.1_pt1 | contig 10632 bp, 1 predicted proteins | sample 811421 | NCBI WGS metagenome assembly MDTG01 (sample SAMN05326645, study PRJNA326480) | marine metagenome | isolation source: seawater | place: Pacific Ocean: South East | collected 2011
GATAAGAATCACTGTATTGATAATGAACTTGTTCTAGAGGTTCACCATTACAAAAGTTGCCAGGATTTATTTCTGGTTTTATTGATTTATAATTTGGATCATTGATGCAAGTTTTTAACATAGAGATAGCATTATCTTTTTCTGGATTAATATAATTACATGTTTGTTGAAAATTGATGATTTCAGTATAAGTCATTTATATATTAAACTATTATAAAAAATTTAATTAAAAACAAAAAAAATTAAAAACTATTTTTTATACTTTTCTTTCAGCCGTCGTGCTCGAGTGCAAACTCTGCCCCTTCTGCCATTCCTTTTAATAAAACTCCAGCCATATCTTCGGTACCTTCCCTGACGACGGGAGTAGTTATATCTTTAGAGCCGGACGTGGTCGATTCCAAACCGTGCCCCTTCTTCTAGACTTCCTAAAACGGCTTTACCCATACCTTGTTCGGTTTCTCTCGCGAAGACGGTACTAGTTCCAGTTCTATCTTCAGCATATTCAAGCCCTTCCCCTAGGAATCCATCTCCAGCTCTTTCCATCTCCTTACTTGATAATGGTTCCCCATTCCTGGTAAAGACCACTTTATGCCTATCAGGACTTAGAAGACCTGATTGGTATTCATCTGAAACTACACTAAAAGACTTACCTGTACTAGGCAGTGACTCAGTATCAGGCAGGAGCACCGTATGTCCGCTCATAACAGCATCAAAGAGATCTAAAAAACCTGAATCCGCGCCCGCCTCTGCGCCACCCTCGACGTCTTCCTGAGGCGATGCGTCGAGGATCAGCTCGATGATGGCGGCCTTCGTGTCCTCCCGGCCCTGGGCCTCGTCCAGCGCGGACGACTCGACCCCCAGATCGCTCGCGCGGCGGAGGAGCCTCCCGAGCCTCATCCCCTGGAGCTCCTGGCGGGTCGGCACCTCCACTCTTTCAGCTAGCTTTTCGGCATCATATAAGGGCTTCCGTATCCCTTCAGATTCAGTTTCAGATTCAATTAAAACGTTCGTTTTTGGACGGAAAAGTAAATCTTCTAGACTAGTTCCTAATCTAGAAGCTGCACTTGGAATAAGTCTCTTTAATAAAATTTCTTCTCCTGGCACTCCCAAGTTTATTTTAACATTAATCCATCCTTCTACTATCTTCATATCACCTTTTTCTTCTACCCATTTTTTGACTCTTATACGAACTCTTCCATCTTCCATTATAGTAGACTCAATTGACTCACATACTTCGCCTTGACTGAGTGTGATACTTGTCGGGCTATCCCCTTCTGGATCTGTGGTTAAAATCTGATTACTGGTAGATTGCCATAGATTTCCTCTCATTATGCCTCCTGCAACCCTACGATATTCTACTGCTGTTAGTTCGCCTGTCGATTCTGTCACTGGGTAAGGGGAGGTATTTGACGGTCTCCATTTCATAAGATCTCTATCTTCTTGTAGATCTTGTAGCGTTACTATCCTAGCATGACGTTTTGCGGTTCCTGGAATAAGTCTCTTTGCATTGATGTCATTATTAAGTCCTAAAGGAGTAATCCATCCTTCTAGACCCTGTGCATTGACTTTTATAAAAACTGTTCCATCATCCAATACTTTAGATTCAATTTGTTGGCAGACATCTCCAGGCATGAGTTTACCAAATACTTTTTGATTTGTGATGCTCACTTGTATCCCTTCTCTAAAATAATCTCTGCTCAATTTTTTCCCTCCTAATGTACTCGTTGGCCATTTCCCCATATATGCTTTGAACTTCGTTCCGGGCACCTTACCTTCAGGCACCTGAACGAGTTCGCTAAAGACTTTTTCTCCTTCTTCCGTGAAATGCTCAATCTGCAGCATATCCTTAGGCTTAGCGCCATCCGGCACAGTCACTTCTATGAACAAATTTTCTTCTACCACATATCTCGCATTCTTCTGTGCGGTTTTGAGTTCCGCTTCGTTTATCTCGTCAATCGCCTCCATGATCAGTCTTTGAAGCTCTTCGGGATTATCCTGTTCACTTTCCACTTGATTACGGGAATTGTCCATGAATGTGCGCAGATGAGTGAGGAGGTCGTCGTTCGCCCCGCCGGCCTTCAGATCGCTGATCCGCTCGTCGATACTGTCCAGAATCTCTCCCCCCTTTTCCTTAAGTTGCTGGAGGGTGGTTGCACGTGCCTCGCCCGCCTCGCGACTTCTCATTTCGTGGAGCTCCAGTTCGTTATTACCTTGCTGCACCCTTATGATCTCTTGTCGAAGTCTCTCTCCATCATAAGCATCGACGAAGGGGACATTGACTCCTATTTCTTTCGCCTTCTTCTTCAGGCCCCTGCCCTTCAGTTTCTTAATTTCATCCTGCAAGGCTTGCATTTCCCTTATCTGTCGCTGTCTAGTCCTTTCAATATCCGGCCCTTCAATATCCGGCTCTTCCACCAAGGAATCGAGTTGATCCCGCAAGCGGCTCTTTTCCAGTATGTTATCTCGTTCAAACATAAAACCCCCTTCCGCTTCTCTCAAGGACTCGAGCTGCGTTTCTTGGCGTTGTGTAACATCATTCATGATCTCTTCTCGAAACTGGTCGAGATCGGGTACGGGATCGGTGCGATAGTGGAGCTCTTTAAAGTCGAGTTTCTGCCCGAACCCCATTCCCTGAAGAGCCTCGGTGGTTGGCGTCTCATCAAGTTCACTCTGCAAGGCGGCGAGCTGTGTTCCTTGTTCTTCTCTAACATCATCTATGATCAGTTGTCGAATAGCTGCGGGATCGGCGCCGCGAAACCCAGAAGGATCATCGGCGAGTTGCCGCGTGAAGTCTTGGAACGCAACAGAGTCGACTCCCTCCTCTTCCCCCTCCTGCTCAAGTCCCTGGAGGGTTTCGGTGGCATCAAGTCGATCCTGCAAGGCGGTGAGATCCGTTTGTTGGCGTGTTGTAACATCATGTATGATCAGTCGTCGAACCTCTACGGGATCGGTGGAGTAGATCTCATCAGGGTTGACTCCCACCTCTCTCCCCTTTTCCTTAAGTTGCCAGACGGTGGTTGCACGTGCCTTCGCCCGCCGAGCGCCACGACCCCCGACAGCGACGAGACGCTCGTCGCCATCGGCCAAAATGTCATCAAGTCGACCCTGCAAGGTGGCGAGCTGCGTTCCTTGTTTTTCTGTAACATCTTGTATAATCAATTGTCGAATCTCTACGGGATTGGTGGAGAACTTATTACGTTCGACTCCCATCGCTATCCCCCTTTCCTGAAGTTGCTGGAGGGTGATTGCACGTGCCGCAGCGGGACCCTTCCCACGCCGAGCCGTCGCCCTGCCGACGGCCAACATGTTATCAAGTTCTCTCTGCAAGGTGTCGAGCTGCGTTCCTTGTTTTTCTGTAACACCTTCTATGATCAGTCGTCGAATCTCTACGGGATCGGTGAAGTAGATCTCATTAGGGTCGACTCCCAACTCTATCCCCTTTTGCTGAAGTTGCTGGAGGGTATCCATTTCTTTGAGTTCACTCCGCGAGTCATTGTTTTCCAGATTATATCTTCGTTGAAGCTTAGTAGAACTATCCGACACCACCTGCTCCTGCCGCTCGGCCATCACAGTCATATTACTAGTATCCCGTTTCCCAGTGTCTACTATATCTGAGGTCAACTCGGGATTGGCTCTTAATTCTATTGGATTGTTAATACTCCATCCCTCCCCTCCTTGTATACCAAGTATCCACTCATCCGGCCACGAATATTCGCCTTCTTCTACATCCCCCTCCAATTCCTCAAAATGTTCAACATATGGAGCAATATTCCTTGCAGAAAATTCATTTCCATCTTTAACCATCAGCCATCCTTCCATCTGCCTTCCTTCCATCCCTTGAGATCCATCTTCCTTGTACCTGACTCTTATCCATTTCTTTTTTTCATCTTCAGTTGTATAACTTTCGAGTTCTTTACATACGGTCCCTTCTTTAAGCAAGGGACCTCTACTACCTACCTCGTGGCTCTCCGACACGGTGACTCCATTAGATTTAATAATTGTCCAATATTTCCCTTCATTTAGAGCTGGATCATTAGACTTTATACCCAATTGTTCTAATTCTGACGGCGTCATTACGTAAGAATACTCTTCTATCATCTTGTCAAATCTATTTTCGCTGTATTCCCCCGTTCTGGGAAATTGGTCGACGTAGCCTTTACTTGCATATGTAGCGTTAAATAGACCGGTTAAAGTTTTTTTATGTTCAAGTAACTGTTTTTCAGTTTTAACTAATTCTTCCGGAGTTAATTCACGCCCTCTTACTTCACGCCATTCAGCACCAAAAAAATCTTCTTTTTCACTATCTGAAATCATTTCTAAAAATTTTTTAGAATCATTACCTAAAAGTACCAATTTATCATTTATACCATCAATTACCCCTTGTAATACTGATGGGTTTCTCGACAGAATTCTTAATTGTGACAGCCATTCTCCTGGTTCCATTTTTACGTGCACCCCTTCTACATATTTACCAGGTGCTAAACCTGCTCCTGTTCCCCGATCTGGAATGGCGACTCCTGATTTCTGCAGTAGATCCGCCGAAACATCCGCCGAAACATCCGCCGAATCATCCGCCACCTCAGCCACCCGATCCTCTATCACGTCAGTAAGGCGACTCCTCGGATCCACCATAGATCGAGGCTTGTGCGCCGTTTCGACCCCTCCAGTATTCCTTTTAGAGTATACAGTTTTAAATGTTTTATGATTAGCTGAAAGTTCTTCAAAAGATACTTTCATCAATTCTGGATTTCGTTGTATAATTTCTCGATTTGTTCGCATTAAATTTTGCAATTGCATGGCAAACTCCGTCTTTTTTCTTCCTTTGCCGAACAGTTCGTCGACATCCGCTCCCTCTTGAATTTGTAAACCTCGCACACTTCTAGAGTCAATTTCTCTTAGATTATCCAGGAGGGTGGATATATCTTCAAGAATACCTTGTTGAGTTTGCCGACGTGCGGCGGTAGTCGGCCTCCATGCCGTTCGTAATTCATCTAGCTCACTTTTTTTATTGAGAATATTCTGTATTATATTGTTTTCACTTTGACATGTATCCATTTCCAAAGATAAGTCATTCATTTCTTTTAAAAGTTCCTCACTTCTTTTATTTAATTCATCTAGTTCTATTTCTCGTGTTTCATTATATGCATATGCCATTAGCTTATCAGGTATTTCCTCTACATGTAAACGATTTACTTCAACAGTTCTCATAGATAACATATCAACTGGTTTAGCATCTATTTCTTGTTCTCTATTTATATAGAATGTTCTTATATATACTTCCCCAGTATCTCTCGTTAATGGTTGTAGAACTTTTAGAAGTTCTTTACCTTCTATATATATTCTTCCGACTATAGTAACTTCACTTGTCTCGGGTATAGCCATCAACCTCGTATCCGCCTCCTCTGCATCTCTTATTGCATCCCTCTGAATATCAGCCCTGCTTTGCAGAGCGTCCATCTGCGATCTGAAGGTCTGTAACTGTTTTGTATTTCTTTCCACAGCACGCTGAGTCTGTTGATATATATCGTCTTCCGGACGGAGCCACTGCTCGGCTTGCGATTCTGTCAGCCACCGCTGGGCTCCTTCCACTCTAGTATTCAGTGCTTCAATGGCGTCCCCCTTCTCGAGGATTTCTCTTTGTATTCCCTCGAACTTGCTCACGGCTTCCTGATAGTCGGTTCCTCGAGGCCGCCAATGATCGAGGATCAGATCAATTATTCCATCCTCTTTCGTTTTGGCGGCTTCAATCGCGCCCGTGTCGAACCCCGCCATCTGCGCCATGAAATCGAGTTGCGCCTCGTTCATCTCCCCGAGTCTTTTACGAATTTCACTAGTTCTAATTTGCATGCCTCGCACACTTCTTAGCGGCCCTAGTTTAGAACTAGCAGGCGGGTAGTCCATTTCTGCGGTGCTGCCTTTCAGGATCTGCTCCAGTTCCGTGTTTACTTTTTCTACATCGTTTACATCATATTCAGGTGTCCCCGCCATTAAAGTTATTTTATCTCCTAGAACTTCGGAGCCCATTATCATTGCATCTGCATGATCTATCATCCCAGATTCAAGATTTGTTCCTGTAATAAGTTGACCATCAGCATTGAGATCAAGTTCTACTTCTATTTTTCGATTATTTCTAGTTAATGCCATTGCTGTTAGTCTTTCAGTCGGTTTTCCCCCTTCTACCCCTTCGGGCATCGTACTATCGAGAAAATAATTACCTTTTTCATAGCCCGTAACAACTAAAGGTTTGGTTGGATCTAAGAATAAATATGTTCGTTCTAAAGGCCTATATCCGCCACCAATATCTACTTCAATCTTTGTATAATCTTCTATATCATCTATTATAGGTTGGTTTTCATCTAATTTTTGAGTTATATCATTTACAGTCATATCTGTAAATCCATCTTGTCCGACAACTCTAACTCTAACATTTACTCTAGTTTGAGAATCAGATTTCAATTTAATATAAACATTTTTATCTGTTAAATATTGTTCTCTACTAGTTAGTTCCCGGGCATTAACTGCTTCACGCCAATCGTGTATTTGTTTCATTATCTGTTGCACCTCGCGTCCCTCCATTATCTCGTCGCGGGCCGATAAGGGATTTTTATTTCCAAAAACTAGTGTTCCTGTTCCTGGCGGCTCAGATAAATCTGTGAAAGGTTCTGAGGAGACAGTCGATACTTCTCCTTGTGCTATCATGGCAGCAGCATCCAACGAAATTTGACTCCTTATACTTTCAAGGTCTGCGGTTCCGGGTTCTAATGGCCCACCAGCTATCGGGCTTTTAGCGGTTACTTTATCAACACCAGATCTTCCGAAAAATACCTGATTAGGTTGTTGTGGTATCGCCGCGCGGATATCTCTCCTGGCCAAGCTTCTTCGACTTGGAGGTGACCGGTGCTGTTCCGGGTGATTGTGGCGGTGCCACAAGTACGAGCCCCCCAAGGTGACAGCAACAGCAGTAGCACCCAGAACGCTGGTCCCAACAATCACCTCCTCATCAGAAGGATTTTCTATATTATCTTTTATATTATCTTTTATAGTTTGATAAGTAAAAGATTGTTCTAATACATTTCTAGCGGATTGTATATTTTCTTTAAAATCGTCGAATTGACTTCCAACAGTAAAACCATCCTGTCTTTCATTCTGTCCTTCATCCTGTCCTTCATCCACTCCTTCATGGTTTTCTAATTTAGTGCAACAATCATTATTACAATCATTAGTTTCACATGATAAATCATTTTTGTTATTTTTATCTATATAACCAGCGGCACCCGAGCAAGTATGTTTTGAACATTCGGGAAATGGTTCTCTTATAGTTATAGTAATCTGATTCAAAAATAAATTTAAAGGATTATTCCATTTACAATATTCTATTTCATTACATACAGAAACTCTTCTTTCAATATCTTCATTATTTAAATCAGTACACATATCTCTTGAAGCTGTTCCGGTCCATCTATTTCCTAAAGCATTGATCGCATCGGCTTTGCACTGTGAAAGATTAAGGGGATCTGATTTTTTACAGACACATGAAATATCAATTTCATATTTTCTCTTTAATTTACCTATTATGCTATTGTTATTTCCATTTATAATTAATGTAACCATAATACTATACATATCAGCTAATATTTGATGTATTTCAATATCTATTTTATGAATATTTGGAAATAAAAATGAATCTCGTTTTAATATATTATCAATATCAAGTTCTATATATCTATTATAGAAGTCAATATATTTTAACATATGTTCAAAACTAACATCAAAACTAACATCAAATAATTTTGACATCAATATTCTTATATCATAAGATCCATTATCATTATTATTATCTAGTAATAATTGTGATATATTTAATGTTCCTAAATAATTTATTAAATAATATTCTTGCTGTGTAAAATTATCTGGATTTAAAATACCATTAAATTCTTCCGGTATATTTAAAATATTATCATTTTTGATATTGTTTTCATATGGCACCATTAATCCATTATCTATATCACCGGTAGTCATTGTTTTAAATGTATGATCACTTGTATCTATATACCATATACTTGGGTTTATTGTACTATTTGTATTTGTCATACAACTATAGTAAGAATTAAAACTATTATTACTAGGTTGTGTTGATTTTGTACAAGTTTTTATTAGGTATAATTTATCTGAACTTAGACTTAGTTCCATATTACCATATGGAACATATATAACACCACGACTATTGTCACTTTGACGTACACCATTCTCATTAACCATAGTACTACCCTCGGTACTACCCTCGCTTTGCATCCCAATACTAAATCGTTCTGTATATTTATTTATTACTATATATAATAATATTCCGATTATAAAATATAATAAATATTTGATGATTTTAGTATAACTCATTATATTATATTATATATTATAAAAAAAAAAAATAAAATAACAATAAATTAAAAACAATTTTTATATTTTTTATATTTTAAGGTACAACAGTTTCCGATGTAACAGCTTCTGCAACGTCCTCTAAAACTGCCCCTGCTTCTTCCACAACTTCAACTAATCCTGATACTTCTGCTGCGTCATCAAGTGAGGCATCCGCTAAAGCTGTTGCCGGTTCAAGATTTCCGTAAACATCTTCTGTAACTGCTCCACTTTGTATAGAATTTGTAAGGTCTTCAGAAGGGTTAGAAGCAAGAGCCCTTACTTGTCTCACCTCATTTACTGTATCTGTTGAAGTTACAGTCGGCTTTAACAAATTAAAAAAATCTGGTAGTTTAGTTCCAGCAGGTTCCAGCATCGATCCAAAAAGTACATCGTCCATCGACGGGAGTCCTGATCTAGCAGCTGATGGAATAATTCTTTTTACAAGAACGTTGCCATTCTCAGCACTAGTACTAATCCATCCTTCTATATCCCCAGATGTGATACGTATACGAATTCTTCCATCTTCTAGTATTCTAGATTCGATTGACTCGCATAATTGGTATTTAGAGAGCCTACCTACTATATCTGATTCTAGTGATGCTTCTGACCTTACAGTCACCCCATCCTTAATGGTTCTCCATTTATTCATTCCATTTACTTCATCCATGGTTAAACCCATCAGTTCTGCTTCTGTCGGCTTTACCTTTTTATACTGACTATATAATCTCTCTTCAAATTTAGATCGGCGAAGGCGGAGCTCCCCGTGGAGCTCGGCGCTGGGGCGCTGCCATTCATCCGGGCTCATCATCTTTACAACCCCTTTAATTTTCTTACCCCTCGTTCTCTCAAGACTCTTTAATTTTGATCTTAATTCATGAATTTTGCCATCAACATATGTTATTCTTTCTTCATTTGTTTCTAATCCGTAGTATTCTGATTCATCAAAGGGTGGTTCTCCTCCATCGGTTAATCTTAAATTTAATCTTAATCTAAATTCTCTCAGTCTACTTAGTCCTTTTCTATATTCATCTATTTTCTCCACAGTTTCAGTATCTTCAACGCGAGCCGATATCTTATCTTTATCTAAAAATAGTAATGTCCTTACACTACGTCCCGTTTCTAATATATCAACTTCATTCCCATCTAAATTTTGATATCTATTTATCCATCTTCTAACATTATCCCCGTCTTCTAATGTTTCTTCAACTTGTATAAATTCTTTTCCATTTATATATCTTCTTCCTACTATTTTTACCGTTTTTTTACTAGAACTATCTAACTGAGAACTATCTATTTGTCCTTGACTTATATCACTATCTAGTTCTTTATCTGTATAAGTAGTTACTTGATCATAATTAGCAATCTCTAAACTACTTCCTTCTAATGATTCATCAAATACCGTAAATTTTGCGTAACGGAGAGAAGGTTTTGCACCTTCCTTAAGAGGAGGTGCAGTACTACGGCCGAATATAACATTATTACCCCCATCCTCTAAATCAATTATTACTTCTATTTCACCACTATCAGGACTTATTCCAGTCCCCATTACATTTAGTCTCATATATAATTGTTCTCCTATATCTTCGGTATAGCCTTTTCCCATGTCCTGTGGACCACCTTCATCTGCGACCATGTCCTGTGGACCATCTTCATCTGCGAAATTAATGTCGCGACCCACATGCTTACGGTATACATTTTGATAAGCTAAAACTTCAAATTCATGATTTAAATCTAAGGCTAAATATGTGTTAGTTAATCTAGTAAATACTCCTTTACCCATATCTACTTCAATATCTTCTAGTTTTAAAAAACTATACGAATTACCATCATACATATTTATTCCTCTTTCTTCATTTAATTCACTAATTAATTGTCTAGTTCTTATATCAATGGGCTTGCTAGACTCATCATTTGCATTCTTAACACTTACTACGCTATCATCATCGAGTGAAATATAGCCCCTTTTACCTATTAAACTTTCACCTCTACCTTGAAGGACTGGAGAGCCATAGTTTCCCCTTAATATGGATGGTGGTTTTTCCGTTAGTTCAGACGATGTCAGTTCAGGTGTTGGCGTATCAGGTGTTGGTGTCAGTTCAGGTGGTGACGTCGTCGGTTTAGGTGATGGCGTCGTCGGTTTAGGTGATGGTGTCAGTTCAGGTGGTAGCGTATCAGGTGTTGGTGTCAGTTCAGGTGGTAGCGTATCAGGTGTTGGTGTCA
>MDTG01368354.1_pt1 | contig 10632 bp, 13 predicted proteins | sample 811421 | NCBI WGS metagenome assembly MDTG01 (sample SAMN05326645, study PRJNA326480) | marine metagenome | isolation source: seawater | place: Pacific Ocean: South East | collected 2011
AGTATAAAGAGCATAAAACAACTTTCAGAGAACTAACACTTACAGAGAGGACTCAAAGGGAAGCGCGAGAGAGACCCAGGGGGAAAGATGTCCATGACCATCCGAACACAGGTCCCGGGATTCTCTGGAGAGTACGAGAAGAAGGTCCCTCTCCCGTGTATGGAAGAGCTCACTATCAATGTTATGGGCGAGAGGATCACTCTCTGGATTCCAGAGGGGTCCACTTCAGCACCTCACCTGGATGAGTTTCTTGAGGACTGTGTACGACCACGTCCAGGTACTCTTCTCTGGGATCTATCTGACACGGTGGGGTTCTTCAAACCTCCCAAGCACCAACAAGAGTTCGACTCCTGCATGGCAAGTCGAGATGCGATCGGTGGTTGGAGAACTTTAGGAGATGCTCAAAAGCACTTTGATCTTTTCGCGGGATGGAATGGTGGAGAGCTGGATGACAACTTCAAGGAGCTCCATGAGTTCATCAATGATGATGAGCATGCTGAGGCTTATGAACAATGGATCGCCTCGGCAGCAAATATGGATGATCTTCACGGTAAGTCACTCTTCATAGAGTGGAGTCAGGTTTATGGTTGCGCTACATATGTTGGTGCTGATGAGCTATCGGGAGGGAATGCCTGTGTTATCCCTGAATACACGCCGGAGATGCTTGAGCAACGAGATCATCTTAACTGGTACTTCAATTTTGTGTGGAACAATCCACATTACACGAGTATTCCGGGAGAATATCCTCAAGTGTATGAGGAAGTCCCAAATCAGGTGGAGTTCTTGGAGATAGTGAGTGTTGGAGAGAACTACAGCATTGCGAAGTCGGACTACGGCGCAGTATACATTCCCAAGGCGGCGATGAACTACCTAGATCGAAATGGGGGATGTGAAGTATGTGCGAAACTCGATGGTGAGATAGAGTTTACTCCTGGAAGGGGTAAATGTCACTGGAGACTGGTGCCGAATGGGGTGACATATACATACGCAGAATAAATACTAAAACACCAAAAAATATAAAAATCTAAAAACACAAAAAAATTAGGTTAGTTTTTTTTATCATTTACATTTTAATTATAGGTTTTTGATAAAGGAAATAACCTATTAAATAAGAGCATACAAGACTTACAAAAATATTAATATCATTTGTCTTTTTTGTTATAATATAGTAAAGTATAGGTGTAGCAACTAAATACATAAATGAGTCACCAATAACCGCACCATAACTAACACTTTGAGCATATCTTTTAAACTCATCAATAACAATATTTTTTCCATAATTAGTATTTTTTATGATTGTGAAATAAAATCCGAAATCATGTAAGATTTGTATGAATAATACTAATCCTAAAAACTTCCAGAATTGATACTTATCTGTAATATATTTATGATAACTTAAATATTCATATAAAAACTTTGCTAAATAAAATCCAATTATGAATGATAAAACATCTAATAAGACAGCAACAATACCAATATTATTGTACCATCTGTTAATGGCTATACCTGTAAATGGGCTTTTTGTAAAACGGAAGAGATATAACATAAATGTTTCTATCACTAATGCTGCCGTTAGAAAGTGTAAGAATGTAATCTTATCTATCATTATACTATTAAACAATATAAAAATATGATAATATACTCATATGAATATAAATATGAATATAAATATGAATATTAGTGAAGTAAAAAGTAACATAGTATATAAATGTAAAGATATATCAGGAGAAAAATATACAATGAGAATAATAAATGAATGTATAAAAAACATGTTGTTAAATGATTGTTCGCTTATAAATTATATAGATTCTCCTCATATTTTTGAACAACTTTATCAAATAGTTAGAACAAGGATAGAATATGAAAGACAACTTGCAGAAGATAGATTATTGAAGGTAAGAGTATTAATTCAATGGTTAGAAGATTATGACATTATTGAAAAATTAAAATCTTAAAGAATATAAATGAATAACTATTTACCCACTATATTATTTTGTGCTCCGATGATGATTTCTTTTAGTTATCTTATTAAGAAAACTTATCATGAAAATAATGTGAAAAGAAAGCTTATAAAAAAATATAATAAGTTTGAAGACCCAACTTATAATCCTTTTAAAAAATATTATATATGTTATAATAATGAAAAGTAGGAGAAAAAATAGTTCATCTAAAGAAATGAAGGGTGGAGCTTGGTTTAAATATCCTGGAACAGATGATCGTAATTTTAATTTTGATGAATGTCATCAAAATAAATTGGGTGGTAAATCCGCCAGATTTAAACGCGACAAACAAATTATTAAACATATTTTAGATACCGATGACTCTGTTGATTTTAATAAGTTAGTTAATAAAAATACTAATTTGTTTAATACATATAAAAAAACTCTCACAAAAATACCGGATAAAAAAGGTGCTCATTGGGTTTCACTGAGAAGCGATAAAACTCCTATTTATATAGATAGAAAAGTATTTCATAAATATTACGGAGAGGGAAAAGTTATAGCTTTTAAAAGCTATCCATCAGGATATGGTTATTATATAAGATTTATAGAACTTCCAGGATATGTATATACATTTGCTTCAGATCGTATGCAACGTTGGTTTTGGAATACTATATTAGTTGAGACATATCCAAATGAAAGTTTATTAGAAATGTTTCTCACGACGTACCATATCGGAGAAACAAATGGTTTTGAGAATAGTGCTTGTGAAAACTTTGTAAAATATATGAGAAAATGTATAAAAAAGATTGATATGCACAAATATAATGAAATAAATGAACACTCTGAAGCATGGGGGAGATTTTGCGATATCAATTACAAAGGTAAACCATCTCAAAGTGAAAAAAAAGACATGTTTGAGGGTTTGGTTGATTCAAGTGAAACATCTAATGAAGATTATATGGTAAAATGTGGTAAATCATTTTTAGGTCTTCCAGATGAGTTTTTTACTTCTAAAGATGAACTTGATCTTAAGAAAAGATATTTAAAAATATTAGACGCTGAAAAAGTTACTTTCAGTTTTCCAGATAATGAAGAAGAAGCTACTCAAAAAGCACATATTGCCACATCTAATGATACAATTAGAAGTTCATTGATAAATATGTGGAAAAGGTATCATCCAACTATAGAAGACAACTCTTCCCAGCATTTCGACCCGACGCTACAATATTTAGAAGATAAGAGAACTATTCAAATACGTAATACGTACGCCATTGCAGGAGGCTTAATGGGAGTATGTTTTTTAGTCGTTGGCGCGTTTCATTTTTTTCCTGTGCAAACGTTACTCGCAATTGCAGCCATATCTATGTTTGATGAAATGATAACAACGTATTCACAATACGGTGGTGATTCTCGTAGAATTAAATCTCATATAAAGAAAAGAAATAGAGGTAAAACACGCAGGAAAAAATCACGTAAAAATAAATCCCGCAAAAAATCTCGTAAAAATTAATAAAGTTATTCATAAAAATATTTTCTAAAGTAATATATAAAATGAGTAGAAGATTAAGTTCAAGAAGAAATAGTATGAAAGGAGGTGCTTGGTTTAACTATCCCGATGCAGGTGAAGATTTTGATATTACAGACTGCAATGAAAAAAAAATTAGTAGTGCACTTTTACCAGATTACACATTTATGAATAGACATTTAAAGAAAAGTGATGTTGAATTAAGTGAAAAAAAGAAAAAAAATACTGTAACGTTTAATAATTATAAAAATAATAAGAACGGAGATAAAGGTTTAGATGACAGTATATATATACCATTAATGAAAGATAATTATAATATATATGAAGGTAGAAAAATATTTCATAAATATTATGGTGAAGGCGTAATTGAGGGATATAAAGAATATAGTTTAAGAAATCGTGGATATGGTTATTATGTGCGTTTCATCGATCCCGACTTAAAACCTTATGTTTATACTTTCGCATCACCAAGATTTAGTAAAAATATATTAATAGAGTCATATTCAGTAGAAATTGTCTTAGATATGTTTTTAAGGTATAAGGGGAGTAAAAAGAAAAAAAAACATGGAAAATTACTAAATGATGTACTTCAAGATTTTAGTGTTAATCAAGATCAATTAAAAAAAATCAAAGAAAACGACAATTATTTTAGAGAATTTAAAACAAAATGTAATAAAATGGCGGGAGCATATGAGACATTTTTCGATATAAAAGGAAAGAAAAGTTTTGATATCGAAGAAATACTTGACCCAATAGAAGAACTTAATAGTCAACATCAATCACCTGAAAAATATATTCAGGAATGGGAGAAAACATATTTAGCTATAGACGATTTAAAAAAATCTAGTATGAATTTTCATAAAGATGAAGCTGCAGCTAAAAGAGCTGCTGCTTTGGCAGCAGCGGATGATAAAGAAACACAAAGAATATTATTGCATCTATGGAGAAAATATAAACCTAATTCATATGTAACTCCCTCACCTACAGGATTACAAATAGAGGATAGAAAAAATACAGGACAATTAGCTCTTACCCGCGGTGGTAATGCTGGTGGAGCCTTATTAGGGGGTATACTTTTACTATTGGGTCTTCCATTTATAATCATTGGTACTGTGGCTAGGGTTGTATTTAATGTTGTAGTATTCACGATAGGAATAGCGATCGCCGCAGCATCTATAATTTTAATGATACCTTTTGCGATTATTGGAGCTATTTTCGGAGGCGGGGGGAGAGGAAATTATAAAACTAAAGCACGCAGATTGAAATCTCGTAGAAATAGATCTCGTAGAAAAACAAATAGAAGAAACAGATATTAAAATCACTATTATAATCTTGACAAACTATCAAATACTAGAGGACCATAAATAATCTTATTTTTTTTATTAATAATCTTTTGACTTTCTTTGAAACTAATAAATCTTAATGATTCCTTGGTATCTTTAAGAGTTTCACCATTGCTATTATACTCTCTTTGACGACACATATAAGATCTCCTAGAACCTAAGAGCATAACAATATTATTATTATCATTTCTGACATAGGAAGCAATCATTTTTTTCTGTATTATTTAGATATATTAAAGAATCTTTAAATATTACAAAGCCACTATAATTTTATAAAATTATTAACATATTAATCTTTAAGGACGAACAAACTCAGAAGTAGGATCCCTGAAAACTCTCATATATTGTTCCATAATAAGTTCCATTTCTCCACTGGTGCCCCAGATAGTAATTTGGTCATACAGAGAAGTATTCTTTTTAAGTATAATACCCATCATTTCATTAAATCTCTCAATGATAGATTGACTGGGAGTTTCTTGACCTTGAACAAGATGCATCTTGTTCTTAAAAATGAAGAACATGCCACGCATAAATGTGCTGTCTCTACTATATGTCAACTTATTAAGATTATCGCACCCCTCTCTCAGTCCAATGTAAAATCTCATAACACCCCTAAATGTTTTTACTGCTCGTTTAAGAATATTTTTTCGTGTAATATCTTCTTCTACTTCACTTTCAGGATTAAATCCGTCCCATGTTTTTAACTCCTTAAGTGCCACCTGTCCAGGACGATCATAATATTTACCGTCCATAAATATTTTAAGCAATCCTCCTATAATTTCATAATGTAGATAACGCTTGTTAACATAATTAAATCCTCCTTCTTTTTTAGGTTTTTGGATGTAATCCGAAAATAGATTTGCGAGATAAACAATCTTCTGTTGAAAGAAGTTATTTTGAGCAGAGTGAATCTCTTCGCCTCTAGTAAGTTTCATACCTTCTTGAATACTTCTGAAGTATTCTTGACAATCATCTTCTGACCAGTTAATAGTTTTGATAAAATGTATTTCTTGTCTGTCAAATATTCTCTTTTCAGAACCCGTAATATCAGAATAGTGTATACCACCTCCATCATCCGGGTCTTTATTAAAGATAATCTTATCACACATAAAATCATAAATTGTAGTTCCACGGTTCTGACCATCAATGAGTTCATATAGGCCTTCTTGAGAGTTGTAATTCATAACAAATCCGAATATAGGACCACGTTTACTGAGAGTTTCCAGATATCTTTGTTTAAGAGCTCCTGTCCATACAAAGTTTCTTTGAAATGATGGGATTCTTACAGAACCATCTTCCATTTGTCTCTTAAAATCTCCCAGAGACATACTCCCTGAAGTGAACTCACCATAAATATCTTCTCCGAAGAAGGAGTTTGACATATTTTTTATGTGGATTTTAGTTTCTTTTTAAATAGATTAATTCTTTTCTTTCTTTTACTTTACTTTACAAATACATTACTACATCAAATTTTTAAGTAATTTGAAAAAAATATATATATATATATATATATGAATAATCTAATATCCAATCGTTTAATTCAAGTTTCTTTTTTCGCGGGTATCGTTTACTATATTACTACTTATCCCGTAGTATTCTCGGTGGCACGGAAATATTTTCCTATTAAGTTTAAACAGAATAATTACATCTTAATCTTTCAGACTTTTGTGTTCTCAGTATTAATGTATATTCTCACTTATTTCATATTTAATCCTCTTTTACAAATTGTTGAAGGTATCGGAGGTCAAGACAGTGATATCGAAGATCAAGACAGTGGTATCGAAGATCAAGGTGATATCGAGGTACGCATAGTGAGTGACGATCCAAACACACCTACAAACTGTGCGGAACATTTCAATAATAAATGGGATAAAGACAAACAGATTTGCAATTACGAGATGTCGGACGGAAGCACCTTTAACGTGAATTTTAAATGTAGTAATCCCAAAAAAACTCCGAGCTTGGGCGATGACAGAACAACACTGGTTTGTACATGATTAATTTTCACAATTCAATAAAGTAGAAAAAATATGTATGTATATATATAATATGGCTAGAAGAAGTAGTTTGAAAAAGAGAAATACCTTAAGAAGAAAACTTTTAAAGCGTAACAAGAGTATGAAAAAAAATAAGAGTCTAAGAAGAAAAAAGAGTCTAAAAATAAAAAAGAGTCTAAGAAGAAAAAAGAGACTTGGAGGGGCACCAGTTACTCATCGGTATGATCCCAGTGCTCCCTCTCCCTCACCCGAAGAGAGTCAAAGGCAACAACGAGAAAATACTCTGAATTTATACCTCCGAAGCTCCGGAGGCCGATACCGATACGATGATGAAAAACTTGTTGAACTCGCTGAATATTACAATCTTTATAGAAGAGGTGAAAATAATGAGTGGGAGATAGATAATCTTGTAAAAGCTATGGATTCAGGAGCGCAGGGGGACGGATATTACTATGGACTAGCCACGGCACTTTCGTATTTTCCAGATGTATTACAAATTCAACCTTAAAAAACTGGAACATTCCTATCAAAATAGTAAATATCTGAAATATTAACATTAGAGAAACCTTCAAGAGGTTCTTCTCTCATTTTTTTACCAGTTTCTTTATTTTTATAATAGAAACGATTACCACATTCAATTCTTATCCAAGGACTTATAGGAGTCAATTTATAATCATGAGGTCTTTTAAGAGTATGTGATTTTCTATTATTTTCAATGAAATCTCTAGAGAACTTACAATCTCTACAGAGTTCCCATCTAATTCTGTAAGGTGTATACACAGAGTAAGAAACGCTTTTAACCCAAGATTCACCACATTCAGTCCAGTGAACTTTTTTAGGTGGTTCTTTAAAATTATTATCAACTATTCTATAATAGTGTGTAGGTTGATCGGGTGTATAGAGTTTTGTATCATTATCATTATTATTATCTTTGTAAATATCTATATCTTTAGGAGCATCGATCCATGAAACAGCTTCATACTCTTTATCAAAATTAATCCACGAATAAACATTCATAGTTCTAGGGAGCCATACAGGTTTAGTTCTTAGATTTCGCATTAATACTTTCCTGTAAGTACTATCGGGTAAGTTCATAGAGTTTTTAAATATATCTCTAATATGAACTCTTTCATGAGTTGTAGAGAATCTTGGTATATTTTGCACCTGCCAATGCATTAAGATTTTGGGTAAATTGCTCTCTCTAAGAATAGTGTAAATATTCATATACCATGTTCTATTAGATAAAGGTTCATTCATAAGGACACTTTCTACAATATTTCTCACAATATCATTGATGGGCAGTAATTTGTCTAAATACATAATAATCTTGTAGTAATCTTCAGGAGTTCTTTCTTCAAAGAGAACAGGTTCTTCAGAAACATTCTTATCTTTATTTAATAACCCGAGTTTTAAGGACCATTGAGTCAAATATTCTTTATATTCGCGAGTTCGTTTATCACCCTCATACGGTTTGAAAATACGAATCATATGATATTGTTTATAAAATAATTAATTAAATTATATTTATCAAATTCTATGAATTATTTTGCATAATGTCTACCAACTTTCATCCACAAAAAAACAGATACTGTAAAACCTAAGAGAAATCCAGCAATACACTGATCGGGATGATCTTTCATAAATGGTCTAGTAAGAACAGGACCTAGAAAAAAAGTAAGGAATGAATAAAATACCATAATACCCATAGTAGTTGGATTAGAAAGATGAACCATTATTTATACATATTCATAGAAAATATTTATGTGATCATAATACATAAAAAAACTAACTAAAAGAATAAATATGAAAAACTCTAACTATATCTTTTATTTTCTTTCTACATTACTACTTTAAACTATTTGCTGCGTTTGTGACTTTTTGAAGGAGATTCATGAGTTTCAGATAGTCTCCTTCCGGAAGTTTATCTTGAAGGTCGAAGACAAACTCTCCAGCTTCTAGAACGGCAGTTTTCACTGCCACCATCTTCTCAGTATTATCTTCTGGGAGCTCCTCATTCTCATACTCTCCATAGTATGTTCCGTCTTCATCGTGTATCGAGTTCCAACTGACTCCATTATCTTCCATATCTTCATTTGGGATTTGAGTGTCCAACCATTCACCTTCATCCATGAGTCCACTTGCTACAGCACAGCAAGGACATAGATTCTCACCTGATTCATTTGTAAGAAATTGCCATCCAGTAGAGTAGTGAACCCAATCTCCAGTGATAGCATAGGCCCTTGACTGCTGACAGGCGAAGTAAAACTTCTCAGAAACACCACAACCATCACACTGCCTTCCTCCGTATGTACACGAGGTGCATACATATTCGGGGGCAATATCATCTTCTGGACCACAATGTCTCCATCCACACCAGTCATCTACTCCTTCTCTCGCTATGATAAGATTAGTATCAAAGCGACAGTGAGAGCACCTCATCATACATTCATTCCCTTCTCCCATCTCAGAGAGCTCTTGATGTCTTGAAGAAATAGTCCACTGAGGATCAGGTTGATACTCTGACTCTGGGGGATCTTCTTCCACAAGATTGCTGGGATCACCCGAACGATCAACTGTGAAGAGTGCTCTCACAACATCTCTGTCTGTAAGGAACTCTGGAGGAGGAGCAGGAATATGCTCTTGTCTTGGTAGATCGGGAGCATAATGCCTACGACCAGCCTGTACAAGCTCTTCCTCGGTGACACCGGAAGATGTTCTCCCAATACTGAGACATGGTGATGGAGAATGAGGTGGTGGTTGGGGTTGAAGACTCCTTGGAGGGGTCATCTGAACTTCCTGCTCGATCTTGGTGATGATGGCGTTGACGGTGAAGAGAATCTCTGGAGAGACTCTAGTGATGGTGTTCGGAGGACAGCACACACACGACATAGTTCCTCTAAGTGATTCAGTAAGTATATAGAGAGGTGAAGCCAAGCACTCTCAAAATGGTTTGTTACCCTCTCAAAACAATTAAAGAACATCAAATTTTCTTAAGGACAATATATTCACTTCATCCCAAGTTGTCATCAAAATATATTAATATAAAAAAAAATCTATTAATACAAAAAAAAATTATTAATACAAAATAATAAATTGTGTTCTTAAAATTTGATGTTCTTTACGATGATTGTCAAGTAGAAATAATTTTGATAGAGTTTTATCTATATATCTATTCTTTGTCTTAACTATTAAGGACTCATAAAGATGTCCGATGTTTCTAACCAAGAGTTCAAGTATCTCTGTGCGATCATCCGGAAGCCCCAAGAAGGTAAGACTTTCATCTGCCTGGAGAACATCAAGACGAATGGGCAATCCTATCATCTCATCATCACCATGAACACCATTAAGAGCAATCTCCAGTTCTTTGAACGTGCTCGTGCTCAATTTGGAGAGAAGATCTGTGTCTTCAACTCAAGGAGCAAGAAGAAAGATCAACAGGACGGGTTTCTACATGCCAAGACTGTTCCCAGAGTGAAGAAACATCTGAAAGGTGGAGCTGAAGTGATCATCATGTGTGCACATCCTAAGAGGTTTGATGAGAGCATCATTGAGCTTCTTGAGGAGATTGAAGATTCACCCAGGATCAAGCGCAATGTGATCATACACATTGATGAAGCTCATGCTTACGTTCCTCCATACAGAGAGAATATCATTGAGATGAATATGAACTCTGTCACAGAGAGGATCTATATGTATAGCGCGACTCCATTCTCTATATGGTGCTCTGAAGCATCTGTTCACGAAACGGAACAACTCTTCAAGAGTATCTATGTTGTGGACAATGAGAAAGAGTTCCGAGTCAAAAAGTCTGACAAATACTTCGG
>MDTG01082329.1_pt1 | contig 10631 bp, 10 predicted proteins | sample 811421 | NCBI WGS metagenome assembly MDTG01 (sample SAMN05326645, study PRJNA326480) | marine metagenome | isolation source: seawater | place: Pacific Ocean: South East | collected 2011
GATCACAACAAAATAGGTACTATTTTTAAAAATTATGATTTATTTGTTCTTCCCACTCGCGGAGAGAATTTTGGTCATGTTATTTATGAGGCCCTTGCGGCTGGACTTCCAGCATTAATAAGTGATAAGACGCCTTGGAAAGAAAAAAATACTGGCGGACTTAAGGTAATTCCTCTGAAAGAAAATCTTTGGATAAAACAAATTGAAAAATGGTCAAAACTAAGCCCAATTTCACTATATAAAAAAAAAATTATGGCAATTAACTACGTTAAAAATTACAATCTTCAAAATAAATCAATCAATAAAAATTATAATTTGATTAATAATGCGATTAAAAAAATATAAGGTTAAAAAAAAAATCTTAATATTTGGGGCTAGCGGTATGATAGGTAGTACATTAGTCAAAGTCATGAGTATGAATGAAAATTTTGAAGTTATTGGAGTGATACGGCGAAAGAGTTATAAAAAATTTTTTTTAAATCATAAATCAAAATTTTTAATCTATAATTATAACTCTATTGATTTAGAATTTTTAAAAAAAATTTTATTAACTTCTAATCCAGATGTAGTAATTAATTGTTCAGGTATAACTAAACAAAGAATAAAAAATAACAGTTTACAAAAAATTCTTTATATGAATTCAATATTTCCTCATCGATTAGCTTATTTTGCTAAAAAAATGAATTTTAAATTAATACAGATTAGTACTGATTGTGTTTTTTCTGGAAAACTTTTGAAAGGAAGTTACAAAGAAATTGATATCCCAGATGCTGAAGACACGTATGGTAAAACTAAATTTATTGGTGAGGTAACTGGAGAAAATGTTGTTACTTTAAGAACCTCCACAATTGGACACGAAATTTTAACAAGAAAAGGTTTGTTGGAGTGGTTTTTATTTAAAAAAAAAAAATGTTTAGGTTACAATAATGCAGTTTTTTCAGGAGTAACAACCCACACATTAGCTAATATTATAGAAAAAATTATAATACCAAAAAAAGTTTTTTCTGGTTTATATCACATATCTGCCAAACCAATAAATAAATATAAATTATTATGTATGATCGCAAAAACTTATAATAAAAAAATTAAAATTTTAAAATTTAAAAATTTTAGGATAAATAGATCTTTAAACTCAAATTTTTTTAAAAAAAAAACAGGCTATATTGCTCCTAGTTGGCAACTTATGATTAATGAAATGTATAGATTAAATAAAAAAAATTATGAAAAACAAATTTAAAAATAAAAAATTATTGATCACTGGAGGTACGGGCTCTTTTGGAAAATCTGTGTTAAAATATTTTATATCATCAAATATTAATGAAATTAGAATATTTTCTAGAGATGAAAAAAAACAAGATGATATGAGAAATGAACTTAACAACAACAAATTAAAATTTTATATTGGAGATGTTAGAGATACAGAAAGTTTAATTAACGCTTGTAGGGGAGTTGATTATGTGTTTCATGCCGCTGCACTAAAACAGGTTCCTTCATGTGAATTCTATCCATCTGAGGCTATTAAAACAAACATAATAGGTACTGAAAATATTTTAGATGCTTCAATAACATGTAATGTAAAAAAAGTTGTTGTTTTAAGTACAGATAAAGCAGTTTACCCAATAAACGCAATGGGTATGTCAAAAGCTATGGCTGAAAAACTATTAATTGCAAAATCTAGATTTCAGCAAAAGTCAGAAACAACATTTTGCATCACAAGGTACGGAAATGTCATGGCTTCTAGAGGTTCTGTTATACCTTTATTTGTCTCACAAATAAAAAAAAATGAACCTTTGTCAATAACAGATCCTCAAATGACAAGATTTTTAATGTCTCTACAGGATTCAGTTGAGTTAGTAGTATATGCACTGTTAAATGGAAAAAGAGGCGATATTTTTGTTCAAAAATCACCTGCTGCTACGGTTTTAGATTTAGCAAAAGCTCTGCTTGATATATTTAATAAAAAAAACAAGTTAAATATAATTGGTACAAGACATGGTGAAAAGTTATATGAAACTTTAATATCGAGAGAGGAAATGGCGAGAGCTAAGGATTTAAAAAAATATTATAGAATTCCTGCAGATACACGAGATCTGAATTATTCAAAATATTTTAGTGTTGGAAAAAAACAATTGAATTATTTTAAAGATTATACCTCTCACAATACTACAAGACTAAATGTTAAAGAAATCAAAAAAATGTTACTCAACCTAGGAATTTTAAAAAAAGGATTTAATGATTAAAAAATTAAAGGTCATGACAATTGTGGGAACTAGACCAGAGTTGATCAAAATGAGTAGAGTAATTAACATATTTGATCAAAACACTACTCACGTAATTGTTCATACAGGCCAAAATTACGATTATGAATTAAATCAAATTTTTTTTGATGACTTAAACATTAGAAAACCTGACTATTTTTTAAATGTTAACACAAAGAGTCCAGCACAAGCGATTGGCAAAATAATTTCAGAATCAGATAAAATTATGGACAAAGAAAAACCAGATGCAGTTTTGTTATATGGCGACACTAATTCTTGTTTATCTGTAATATCTGCAAAACGTAGAAAGATTCCAATATTTCACATGGAAGCTGGAAATCGTTGTTTTGACCAAAGAGTACCTGAGGAAATTAATAGAAAAATTGTAGATCATACTAGCGATATAAATTTAGTTTTAACTGAACATGCAAGAAGATATTTAATAAAAGAAGGAATTAGAGAAGATACAATATTTAAAACAGGATCTCACATGAAAGAAGTATTAGATTTTTACATGCCAAAAATAAAAAAGTCTAAAATTCTTAAAAAACTAAAACTTAAAAAAAATAAATATTTTTTATTGAGTGTCCATAGAGAAGAAAATGTTGATGATGCAGTCAATATGAGAAACTTAATTGAAACATTGAAAGCTATTGTTTCAAAATACCAATTACAGGTAATCGTTTCCACTCATCCTAGGACAAAAAATAAAATTGAAGAAACAAAGATCAAACAGTTAAGTTCTAAAATAAAGTTTTTAAAACCTTTTGGATTTTGTGATTATATTAATCTTCAGCAAAATGCTCTATGTGTAATTTCAGATAGTGGGACTATTACAGAAGAGACTTCAATATTAAACCTGAAGTCGATAAATATTAGAAATGCTCATGAGAGACCAGAAGGTATGGATGTTGGTAGTTTAATCATGAGTGGTGTTAAAAAAGATGATGTGTTAATTGCCATTGATAAAACATTAAATCAACACAAAAAAACAAATTATAAAAACACAATAGTCGAGGATTACAATGTTGAAAATGTTTCAAGAAAAATTTTATTTATTGTGCTTAGCTATGTAAATTACATTAATTCGTTTATTTGGAAGAAAAATAGTTAATTGAAAATACTAATTGTACATAGATATTTCAAGCCAGACAAAACATCTTGTTCTGAAATCTTATATCAAGTAGCAAATTTTTTGGGACAAAAAAATTTTGTGGATGTCTTATCTTCAATACCAAAAAATTTGAATAAAAAGGAATTAGATAATTTTTTTTTTTTAAATAACAATGTGAATTTTAATATAAGTAGAATACCACTTTATAAGGAGAAAGAAGGTTTATTAATTAGAATTATTAATTCAATTAAACTTTCATTCCGCATAATTAAGAATTGTTTAAAAAAAAATTATGATGCCGTAATTGTTACATCAACACCGCCTATCCTATGTGCTTTTTTAACAACCTTAATATTAAAAATACAAAAAAAAGAATGATTTATTTTTGTATGGATTTAAATCCTGAATTAAGCCTAGTATTAAATGATCTTAAAAAAAATTTATTCTATAAAATTTTAATGTTGATAGATAATTATAGTTGTAAGTTTGCAGATCCTGTTCTAGTCCATTCAAGAGACATGGAAAAAACATTGAGAGAAAGAAAAGATGGTCAAAATTATAAAATAAAAATTTTAAATAATTTTGCTATTGAACAATCAAATTCTAATCAATCTATTAACAAAATATCAAACAACTATTTTGATGATAATAAATTGAAAATTATTTTTGCTGGTAATATTGGAAGATTTCAAAATTTAGATTTCTTTATTCAAGCATTACAAAGATCAAATTTAAATGAAAAAATTCAATTATTAATTATGGGAGAGGGTAGTAACAAAAAAAAACTTCAAGATAAGTTAATCAATAAAAATTTAAATATAAAATTTTTAGATTATCAAAGTCCAACAATTGCAAAAAGAATTATAAAAGAAGCGGATCTTGGCTTGGTATCTCTTTATGAAAATATGTATAAATATGCTTACCCAAGTAAAATAATGACATACTTGCAACAGGGTGTTCCATTACTTTGCATGATTGAAAAAAATAGTGAACTAATTGAGGATATGCTGTTAATGAATTATGGATTTTGGTATAATAATAATGACACTAAGAGCTTATCAGATCTGTTAATAAATTTGACTAAAGATAATTCGTGGAAAAAAAAAATGAAGACTAATGCAATTAATGCTTTTGAAAAAAAATTTTCCTCAAGTTTAGTGTTAAATAGATGGAGTGAAATTTTAGAAAAAAAGCAAATTTGAATTTTATTTTGTTTATTTAAATTTTCCCATAGCAGGAATTATAGTTTTATCTTTTATTTTTACAGGAGCAATTAAGACCGCATTTGATCCTATTTTACAATTTTTCCCTACTATTGTTTTCTCTTTTTTATTCGTTTTGAAGCTATAATTACAAAAAACAACTCCAGCACCTATAATTACATTATCACTGATAATAGCGTCGCCAATAAATGCTCTATGAGACGCATAAGTACGCTTACCAATTTTACTTCTTGTTACCTCAACATATGCTCCAATAATACACTTGCTATTGATTTGGGTATTTTCTCGTATAAAAGCAAATGGGCCAATAATAACATTATCTGATACAAAAGAGTTCTGAATAATAGAGGAAGACTTGATAATATTATTATTTCCTAATTTTAGATCTTTAATATTACAATTATCTTCAATTCTATTATTTTTCCCTAAATTAACGTTACCATCAAATAAAATATTTGATCCTAATTCTAAGTTTTCTTGAAATGATAAATATGATTTTTTTTTCATTCTAAGAGTATTATCATTGAAAAAATTTTTTAATTCATATTCAGAACGTAAGATAATTTTTTTTTTCATTTAATTTATTTAGCAAAATCAATATAATTTATTTTATGGGAAAAGACATAATGATTTTTTGTTTGATTTCTTTTTCATTAATTAATTTTAGTTATATTTATATATGGCGTAAATTTTTAGAAAAAGTTCCAACAGGAGTTGGCGTATTGTTAATTGTGCCATGCTATTTCTTTTATTTTGAACAACAATTACATTTATTTAGCATCTCATTGATTTTTATATTTTCTTTAATTTATTTTTTTGATGATTTAAGAGGTATCCATTTTTTATTGAGAATTTTTTTACAAATTTTATCATCGCTGATAATTTTTTTTTCAATTCCGTTTGAGGGAAATCAAATTTTCTTAATTTTTAATTTATTTTTTATTATAATTTTAGTTAATGTTCTAAATTTTCAAGATGGAGAAGACTTAAATATTTCAACTTTATTAATTATGATTTTTAGTGTTTTTTATTTTTATTCAGAATTAGAACTTATTAAAAAAACTTCTTTGGTAATATTATTATTTCTAATTTCATTTTCTTTTTTTAACTTTAAACAAAACTCTTTATATTTCGGTGACAGTGGATGTTATTTTATTTCTATAATAATTGCTCTATTTGCTTATAATGAAATTGAAAACACAACATTATTAAAATTTTTGTTTTCAGTCATAATATTTCCCTTAATTGATGTATTTTATGTAATTGTATATAGAATTATAAATAATGAAAATTTATTAACAAGAAATTATCTACATACTTATCAAATTATAGCGCAAAAAATAAATTCTAAGTTTTATCTATTGCCTAATTTAATTTTTTCATTGTTAAATATTTTAATATCATTTTATATTCCCCTGGGAGCAAACCTCATTATTTTATTATTTTTTGTCAATTTTACTCTATTGATTTTTATGAGGCTGGTAATAAAAAAAGTTTGGTTTACATGAAAAATAAGAAAATCTGTATTATAGGTCATGGACATCATGTAGAAAAAACCATAATTCCATCTTTAAACATAAAATCGGAAAATATAAAAATCGTGACAAAAAAAAAACTAAAAAACTTTGAAACATTTCCAAATATTAAAGAGGCTTTAAAAATATTAACAAAAGATTATATATTTTTTAATTCAACACCACCTAAACTTCATTATTCAATTACAAAACTAATTTTGTCATCAGGATTTAATGTCATTGTTGAAAAACCATTATGTTTGAGTGCAAATCAGCTAAAAAATTTAAAAAATATTGCTACCAATAAAAAATTAATAATGTTTGAAAATATGATGTATTTATATTCAAAACAATTTCAGTTTTTCAAAAAATTATTTAATCAAAAAAAAAAAGAAATAAAAAAAATTTACATAAATTTTTCAATACCAAGTTTTAATAAAAAATCATTTAGAAAAGATAATAATTTAAATTCTTCAATCTTATTTGATATGGGTTGCTACCCCTTTTCACTATTAGCTTATTTTGGTCTTAAAAATAAAAGTTATGAAATTACCTATAAATTAAGTAAAAAAAAATTATCTTTTATTAACATATGTTTTATTACAAAAAAAATTAAGTTTAATGTTATTATCTCTATTTACAGATCATATGAAAATTACGTTAAGATTCATTTTAAAGACAACTTTGTTTATCATTTAAATCATTTTTTTTATGGAAAGAAAATTAAGAAATATAATTACATACATGATGCAAAAAACAATTTAAAAATATTGAAGATTGAAGAAAAAAATTTATTTAGCGAAATTTTTAATTTTTCAAATCGAAAATTGCTTAAACTTTCTAGAGATCAACATTTAATTATTAAAAATTATTTAATTAGCTTAAATCAAATAAAAAAAAAAATTAAACTATAGCTCTTACTAACTTGAAACCCTCAGCATATTTGCAACCATTTTGAGAACCTCTAAATTTAGCTAATGCTTCAACTGCTTTAAGAGACCTTGATTGATTGCCTTTTATCTGAGACTGATAACACTTTAGTGCTTTTATTTTATCTTTAATTGTTGTTTCAATATTTATAAAAAAATCAGGGTTAAAGTTTGGTTCAATGTAAGGAGCATTCCAATGAGTTTCAGATAGTGTTTCATAAGATAAAACAAGTTTAGGGTAATTTTTTTTATTTGGTCTAGTGTTAACCATTGAACAATCAAATATAGTTCGGTGATCAATATGCCTATCTGGAAACGGAATAAAAACTGTCGTTGGATTTAAACTATTCATAACATCATTTATTTTTGAGTTTATCATTTGATAGTAATTTTTATGAAATTCTAATGCAGGCATATCTAAATAAAATGTTTTTTTAACTCCAAGAACTCTTAAGGCATTTTTAGACTCTTTTTTTGTAATTAGATATTTTTTTTTACTATATAGAGGTGGCAAATGCCCCCCGACAATAACTACGTTCACCTGAAGTTTAGCTTTTGATAGTTTTTTTATAGTCCCGCCAAGTGCTATAGTTTCATCATCTAAATGAGGTGCAATAACAAGAGTATTTTTGAAACTATTAATCATATTTTTTTTATATTAAGTTTTGGTAATGGAATAAATAATTTTGTGTTTTTAACATTTTGATTTTTTAATCTCTTCTCAATTTCTTTAGAAAAATTCCACGCTAGAATAATAATTACTGAATTTGAATTCAATCTGATATTTTTTGTATTTATTACTTTTATATCTGTACCTGGAATATATTTATTGCATTTTAATAAATTATCTTCAAATGAATTTTTTATAAATTTTCTATCCAATTTTGATCTTAACAAAAGAAGACTTGCTTTTGTTGGTGAACCATATGCAAAAATAGTTTTTTTCCCGGAAATCTCTTTTTTAATTTTAAAATTTAGTTTAAGTAAAGTTTTCTCAAAATCATAAAATTTATTTTTAATATTAGTTCTTTTAAAAAAATTATCTTCTTGATTGATAAAATTATGAACTTTTTTTAATTTTTTTTTAACTTTTGTTTTTTGTAAAAGAATTCTCAATGTACCCCCTTGAATTTTATTAGTGGATAAATCTATTATTCTAAACCCAACTTTTTGAAGAAATTTAACTAATGGTTTAGAGTGATGATAGTCTAAATGTTCATGATATATCGTATCGAATAAGTTATGTCTTATAACTTCTTTAAAGTATCCTATTTCAAAGCAAAAATAAGCATTGGTTTTTAATATGCTATATACAGATAAAAATATTTCTTGAATATTTTCAGTATGAGCCAAAACATTATGACTTGTAATGAAATCTAATCCACCATATTTTTTTTTTAAATTAATTGCAGTTTTTTTATTAAAAAAATTATTTATAGTTTTTATTCCTTTACCATTTGCAATTTCACAAGGTTTTTTTGCTGGATCAATACCGACCACTCTCATGCCATGATTTTTAAAATAACTTAAGCATGTCCCATCATTTGACCCTATATCCAAAATCAATGAACCTTTTTTAATTTTACACTTTGTGATTGACCATTTTGAATAATCTGAGAAGTGTTTTTTAAAAGTCTGAGTTACACCAGTTAAGTATGTATAGTTTTTTGCATAAAGAATTTTAGGATTAACAGAAGTAGATAGTTGAAAATGATTACAAGATGAGCATTGATTTAACGATAAAGGATATCTTTTACATTTTATTGATTGCAGTAAAGTTTTTTGTAAATCATTTCCAAGTGGGATTAATCCAAAATTATAGACTTGCTTTATTTTTTTTGAATTACATAATCTACATTTTGTAATTCTTTTAAAGTTATTTGATCTTTTTTGCACTTTTTTTTACTGATCTGTAGTTATCTAAATCAATAAGCTTTTTTCTAAGCGTATCTTGCTCATAAGTTTTTTGATCTCTTTTGTTTTTACTTGATACCAATAGTACAGTTTTAATTGGAAAGTATGTGGCGTGCAGTTCTCTTGGTGGAGTGAAAACATTTTCTCCTTTTTTTATTTTCATAAAATACGTTCGATTTTTGACGACAAAAAAATATTCCATTACACCTTCTAAAACATACATATAGTGCCAATCTTTTTTATGTGAATGATTTGATCTTATTGTTTTTGGAAGGCAAGTAATTATAGATACATTTTTTACTTGTTCATCAACTATTGATAGTATTGATCCTCTAGGATCTTTACTACGTGTGATATTTTTAATTTTTTTAGATTTGGTTGAATACATAAATTTTTAATTAGTTTTTAAATTCTTTATCATTTTTTAATTAACATTAAAATCTATTTTGTATGTGTAATAATTAATTATTGAATAGAATACATTAAATTTAAATGCAAATTTATAAGTGAAAAAAATTTTTAGAATTAACAAATAAAAGTGAAAACTTTTAGGACTAATTACTTTAAGATTTTGATAAATAATCAAAAAAATGAGCTCACTTAATTGTTTTTATTTAATTTTTAAAATTTTGATGTAAATAATATGAATGTCATTGTTATTTAATATTTGTACTTTATTATTAATTGTTAATTTATGATTAGTCCATTTTTAGACGAATTATCTAAAAACATAATTAATCTTCCTCGTTTTGCAAAGAGGATAATTGCTGTAACTATTGATGTAGGTTTGTGCATTTTTTGTACTTGGCTTGCATTTTATTTAAGATTAGAACAATTTATTAAGATAAATGATGTAACAACTTTAGCAGTTGAAATTTCAATATTGTTAGCAATACCAATATTTTGGTTATTAGGATTGTATAAAACTATTTTTCGTTTTGCAGGTTCATCAATAATATTTACAGTATTTGTCGCAACTGTCGCTTATTCTTTAATATATTTTTCTGTGATTGGTATATATGGAATTCAAGGCATTCCAAGATCTATTGGTATCATTCAACCTATTTTATTATTTTTATTAATTTCATTATCAAGAATAAGTATTAAATTTTTATTTTTATCGAGTTTTAAAAAATCAAAAAATAAAACTAATATCCTAATTTATGGAGCTGGTAGTGCAGGGAGACAATTATTAACTAACTTAGAAAGCAATTTAGAGATGAAAGTCGTTGGTTTTTTAGACGATGACCCTCAATTTCATAGACAAAAAATTTTAGGCCAAACAATTTATGATCCATTAAATATAGAAAAATTAATTCATAAAAAAAATATAGACACAATCTTGCTGGCTCTTCCTTCAATTACTCGACAAAAAAGAAATCAAATTATTAACAGTTTAAATAAACATAAAGTAACTGTTAAAACACTTCCAAGTGTTCAAGATATTGTTGATGGTAAAGTATCTATATCAGATATTAAAGATTTAAGCATTGAGGATCTTTTAAATAGAGAACAAGTTCAACCTAATTTAGAATTATTATCTAAAAATATAACTTCAAAAGTTGTAATGGTTACTGGTGCAGGTGGCTCTATCGGTTCAGAGTTATCTCGACAAATTATAAAATTAAATCCTAAAAAACTTATTCTTGTCGAATTAAGTGAGTTTGCTCTTTATAAAA
>MDTG01215624.1_pt1 | contig 10631 bp, 6 predicted proteins | sample 811421 | NCBI WGS metagenome assembly MDTG01 (sample SAMN05326645, study PRJNA326480) | marine metagenome | isolation source: seawater | place: Pacific Ocean: South East | collected 2011
ATATTATTAGGAGGCGCTCCAGGTGGAGAGCCTGCAGAAGTTGTAATTCTTGGAGGAGGGGTTGTTGGAGAAAATGCTGCAATTATTGCAACTGGAATGAGAGCAAAGGTTCATGTAGTAGACAAATCTGAGGCAAGACTAAAACAATTATCAGAAATGTTTGGTGACAAAATTATTCCCCAACTAAGTGATAAAACTGATTTAGAAAAACTAATTTCAGAATGTGATTTATTAGTTGGAGGTGTTTTAATTCCAGGAGCAGAGGCTCCAAAATTAGTTACTAAAAATATGATTAAGAATATGAAGAGAGGATCAGTAATTGTTGATGTTGCAATTGATCAAGGTGGCTGTGTTGAAACCAGCAAACCAACAACTCATGGTGAACCCACTTATATTGTTGATGATGTAGTACATTATTGTGTTGCCAACATGCCTGGTGGAGTTCCTAGAACTTCTACTCTTGCATTAAATCAAGCAACTCTCCCATATTTAATTAAATTAGCAAATAAAGGTTATGAAAAAGCTTTAAGTGATGATAAGAATTTTTTAGCTGGATTAAATGTTTACAAAGGTCAAGTAACTTATAAAGCAGTCGCTGATGTTTTTAGTCATAATTACATTGCTCCAGAAGTTGCTATTAAAACTAATTAATAACTATCTAAAATAATTTTTTTATTTCTTTCAGAAAAAAAATCAAAGTTTAAGATAAAATATTTTTTTAAATCTAACCTTTTTTCTTTATTATTTTTAGTTAAATAAAATAAATTTGTGAATGATTTTTCAAAATTTTTATTTTTTTCTTTATCATAATTTTCAATAATCAACTTTTGATTCCAAAAATTAATATTAAGTAAATTTTTGTTAATATTTTTATTCAAAAATAAAATAATTTCATTTCTATTAAATTCATTTAATAAAGATTTTTTATTATAATTATTTGGAAAGTTCATAATATAATTATAATCGTAAGGAGTAAAATTCCAAAATTTTAGCTTTAATGATTTATTAGGAATAAATAGTATTATAATTGTAATAAGATTATAAATTATGAAAAAAATAAAAAAATATTTTAAAAAATTTTTTAAATGAAAATAAGACAAAACTTATCAATTCTAAATTATTTCAATCCTATAATCAAAACAATATTTTTCTTATTAATAACATCTTTATCATTAGCTAATGAGATTAAGATTGGTTCTGTAACAGAGATAAATGGAACTATAGTTGCTATCAATGATGAGTTAGAAGAAAGAGATTTATTGATACATGATCCTTTTTATCTTAATGAAGAAATATTTGTAACCGAAGGTTCATCCGCAACTATTCAATTTAATGATAGTACCACTGTTATTATGAAAGAACTTACATCAATTAATGTAAGTGAATTTGAAAATTCAAAAAAAAACCCAAAATTAAAAGCAGAGCTAGTTAAAGGAAAAATAATTATCGAATCCGGCTCTATTGCAAAAAACAATAATGGTGAAATGATAGTTGGTGTGACCACTTCTTCACTTGGACTGAGAGGAACTAGAGTAGATATTGATTTAAAACCAAGTGGTAAATCAAATATTTCTTTAGCGACAGATAGTTTTGGCAATGTGGGAGTAATAGAAGTAAATTCAAATGGTCAAACGTCAAATATTACTTCTACGGATCAAGTTTTAGAAATTTCAGAAAATAACGAAACTACATCTAGAGATAAAACAGATGACGAAAAAGAGGAAGCAAAAACTGTTAGTGAAACTTTAATTAAATCCTCAAAAATAGATGAGGAAGAAATTACCATACAACTTCAACAAAAATTAGAAAATGGAAACCTTAAAGATGTTAACAATGATGGTGTTGTTGATAAAAGCGATGTTGAGGTTGTAAAAGAACAGATTACGAATGAAAAAAAACAAAACATAGATTTTATTGTTAAAAATTCTAAAGATGAAAATACTGAATTTTTATCAGATGTAATCAATCAATCTGATGAGAAAAGTACTGGTGAAGTAATTGAAAAAATTATTGAAGATAAAGATAATCTTGTCGAAGGGGTGGTTGAAAATTTATCTGATAAAGATAATAAATTTTTAACCTCTTCTACATCAGAGGGAGCTGGACTTATAAAAGAAAAAATTTTTGAAACTATAGTCGCAAAAGAAACTGACAAATCCGCAGCAATTTTAAGTAAGGTAATGGCTAAAGCTGATGAAGCAACTGTTGTATCAGTTATTAATAATATTACTGAAAAAAATACAAATGAAGACTCCAAACTATCATTAAAAGTAATGGCTGATTTTTCAGAAAAAAATCCTGAGAAATTAGAGTCGTTAGCTCAAAGTAATGAAGAACAAATTCAAAAACTTACAGTTTCAGCTGTTGAAAACGCCACTTCAACTAAAGAGGATGCAGATTTAATTGCAAAAGTCGTAGCTGAAGCTAGTGATACAATTATAAATACAGTTATTAAGGAGGTAACAAAAAACTCCATAAATAAAAAAGAAGCTTTATCAGCAAGAGTTATGAAATCTATAGTTGAGATAAATCCAGATAAAATTATAAATTTAAGCGAAGAAAATAAAGATAATTTAATTAAACAGACGATAGATGCAGCTAAAAATCAAAATTTGGATAAAGAAAATAAAGGGGATGATTTAACCCAAGTAATAGCAGATATAATAATAGATGCAGATATTGAAACATCAGGAGACTTGATAAAAGAAATTGATTTAACTGAATTGGATAATGAGTCTGATTTAAATTTATCAATAATAGAAAAATTAAGCAACAAAGATTTTTATGAAGAAAAATTAGAAATTATTGCAATTAGATCTAAACTTAATTTAGATGCAGTAGAAAATTTGATTTCTAAGAGTATTAAGAATGTAGAAACTGATGATAAATTAGAAAGAGTAAAAAATATTGTAATTAAAAGTAAAGGTATAGTTTCTGAAAAAATAATAAAAGCAGGAGAAAAAGATGAAGAAACCAAGAATAAAGTTGTCAAGATTGTAACTAAAATTATTGAAAAGGATCCAGAAAAAGCTGTTGAAATATTAGAAAAAAACAAAAAAACAAAAGCTTTATCAAAGAAAATTAAAACAAAAATAGATAAAGGAGATGCTATAACTGCAGACGATTTTGAGGATGTTTATAAATATAATGTTTCACCAAACTAAATATGGAATTATCAAAAAATAAAAAATTTCAATATACATTTTTTATAATAATTTCATTATATTCTATATTTAATGGCGGGAATTTAAACTTATTTATTCAAGCAAATTTTTTGTTATTAGCTTTTTTTTTTATTTTTTGTTTAAAAGATAAAAATTATAATTTACATTTTAAATATTTTTTTAATAAAAATAAAAATACAATTTTTTTATATTCTTTATTTTTATTTTATTTGATTATTCAAATTTTACCTTTACCAATTTATCTTATAAAATTTTTATCTATTGAGAAATATAATTACATAATTAATCTTGATACTCAGATTAACTATACATCTATAAGCTTAGCTCCTGGAAATTCATTCTTTCAATTATTAAATTTTACCTCTCTATTAATTTTAGTTTTTGTTATAAAAATGATTTTTTATCGAGAAGAGCATATTAATAGATTCTATTTATTTTTGTCCTTTATTGGTTTTATATCTGCATTTCTTGGAACCTCTTTATATTTAACTGGAAATACAGATATTTTATTTTTTAAGAGTTATAATAACGCAAGTTCATCAACAGGTTTTTTTGTTAATAGAACTGTATTTTCAATTTTTTTACTTTTTAGTTTAATTTCAAGCCTTGAATATCTTAAAGAATCAAAAAATAATGACGATTTTTTTTTTAGCAGAATATATGTAAGGATATTTATTTTCTTTATAACAATTGGAATAGTGACGACCTTTTCAAGAATTGGGAATTTTTTACTATTGAATACGATGTTATTCTATATGATTAATGAAATTTTTTTCAAAGATAAAAAAAATAATCTATTTAGAAATATGATTTTAGTCATAATCTTAATTGATATTTTTATTTTAGGAATTTATTTTGGATCGTCTCGTATTATAGAAAGATTTGACCTTTTAGAGAATGAATTTTCTGAAATTCTTTCTGTAAATCACAATTTAACTAGATTTCAAATCATTAAATTTGCTTATAACAATATTTATAACTATTTATTTTTTGGTTATGGCCCTGGAAGCTTCGAAATATTATTTCAATCAAAATTTTCTAATTTAGATAATAGTTATGCAAATCACGCCCATTCAGATTTATTACAATTTATTGGAGAATTTGGATTAGTTGGGTTGTTTTTATTTTTATTTGCAATTTCAAAATTTTTTTTTAATTATTTAAATTTTAATTTAAAAAGTTTAGTTCTTTTATTTTATTTAATTATTATTTTAATTTTTGATTTTTCTTTACATATTCCGTTTATTCAATTTTTATTTGTTTGTTTTTTTGTTTTAAATCAAAAAAATGTTAGATAATATTAGGGCTCTTGATATGCTCTTAGTCCATTATTTATTATAGGATTATATGACCTAAATAAGTTTGTTTGTGGAAGTAATAAACTTATAGTTCTATTCCATTTAGTAATTTCTGCTGGTGGAATAAATACTATATCTCCTTTTTTAATTTTGAATTTTTTGCCGGCAATTAAATTTACAGGATTTCTTATATCTAATTGAAAAATATCAACTTCTAAGAAAGAGTCATATTTTTCTCTTATTACATAAACTTTTTTTGCATTAGCGGTAATTTGATTTATTCCTGCCGACGATATAAGTTCTGTTAAAGAATAGTTCATATCTGTGAAATAAATTCCCGTTCTGTTAACTTCGCCAAATACATGAATTGAGTCAGAATTCTTATCAATAAAAATAACATCATTTTTTTTTAGATAAAAATTTTCTTTTTCATCTTTACTTTTAAAAGCATTTGTTAAGTTAATTTTATATACTTTTCCATCCCTCCTAAGAAGTCCGCTAGTTCCAAACATTTTATTTGCAGTGGGATTAAAATTAGCCTGAATTGAAGCTTCAATCAAAGTTATTGGTTTTTGATTTAAAGTTATTGTAATTTGATTTCTTACAGCGCCGACTATATATACTTTACTACTATTAAATTCTTCAATATCAATTTGTAAATCAGGATTTTTATAAAAATTTTGAATGATTTGTAGCAATATATTTTGTGCCTCATTTAAAGTAAATTCATCTAATTTAATTTTGCCAATAAATGGAAGATCAATCATACCATTTTGATCAATTTTATAAGATCCATCTAAATCATCTGTGTCTGTTAAATTAATATTTATAATATCTGATGGACCTAAAACATACTCATAATTATAATTATAAATTTCTTTATAATCCTCAATTTTATCACTTAGATCAGTAAATAGATTTTTATTAAATTTTATAATCTCTGAATTAGATAATTTATTTATCTTAAAAATATTAATTTTTACATCGTTGATAGAGTATTCGCTAATTTGTAATTTTTTATTCGAAAGTTTTTTTTTGGGACTTTTATTAATACCTGGCAGTGTAGTACAATTATTTAAAAAAAATAAAATTAAGACGAGTAAAGTAATTAATTTCTTATTAACAAACATTTCAATTTGTAATTATAATTTTGATTTACAATTAATATAAAGAAATTTAGTAAGAATAGACATATCTAAAATAATAATACTCATTTCATTGTATTTATTGAAATTTTTCATAAAAAGAAATAAATATTATGATAATGGTTAATTCAAAAATCGAAAAAACATTAGATTTTATTGATATTGATCCTAAGTACTTATTATCGATATTTAAAAAATATTTAATCCATTTAACATTTTTTGTTTTTTTGACGTCATTAATTATTTTCCTCGTATCGCTTAATCTTGAAAAAAAATATAAAAGTAGTGCTAAAGTTGTTATTGAACTTGATAATAAAAATATTGTTAATATTGAAGAATATTCAAATATTAACTCAAACAATAGAAATAGAATTAATAATCAAATAGCGATTTTTAAAAGTGATCAAGTTTTAGAATATATAATAAAAGATAGTGAAAATTCAAAAAAATTTGAAATTTATTTTTCAGAAAATAATCAGAATATTGTACAAAAATTATTTAGTAAAAAAAAAATTTTTGATATTGAGTCTTTAAAAGGTATACTCTCAAAAAATCTAAGTATTTCGAATTTAAAAAATAGTGATATTTTAAATTTATCTTTCGTATCAACAAATCCTAGAGTAGCTAAGTTAGCCTTGGATAGAATAATAAATTCTTATCAAAGATATGAAATTGATAGCAAGATTCAAATAACCAATTATGCTAATGAAAAAATATCAGACAGATTAAATATTTTAGTTGAACAAATGGATATAGCTCAAAAAAAATTATCAAAATATAAAAAAGATAATGAATTGGTGGATACTGGAAATGTAAAACAACTTAAGATAGATGAAATTAATTCAATTTCTTCAAGAATTATTGAAGCTAAGCAAAAATATCAAAAACAACAAAATGACCTATTAGCTATTAAAGTAGCAGAAGGAGACGTGGACGCTCTACTAGCAATTGAGGATTTAAAATCAAGAAAAGATATTTCTACTATCAAAGACATATTAAGTTCTAATGAAAGCAATATTCAATCTTTATCATTAATATATACAGATCAACATCCGAAAATTATTCAAGCCAAAGATCAAAATAAAAATTTAAAAGAACAATTAAAAAATATTTTAAATGAAAATATAGAACAAAAAGCTTTTGAGCTAAGTAATCTTGATAGTTTTATTAAACTTTCAGAAAAAGAAATGCAAAAAGTTACAGATGAACTTAGAATTATTGAAGAAAAAGAATCTGGAATGTTAAGATTCACTAGAGAACTTGAAAGTAGTAAGAAACTTTACGAGTCATTTCTTCAAAGAGTTAAAGAAACAAATGAAGCTCAAAATCTTCAAGTGTCAAAATTAAAGATTTTAGAAAGCCCTAACTTACCTGGAACTCATTTTTATCCAAATCCAATAAAAAATTCTATGATCGCTTTTGTAGGATCATTTTTGTTGGCTTTTACTTTGTTGATATTAAAAGAGATGAATTCCTCAGTTTTAAAAAATTCTGAAGCTATTGAGTCTTTAGATATTTTACAATTGGGTATTTTACCAAGAGTTGAAAAAACTAAAAATAATATTGATATTATTCAATTGTTTAGTTCAGATAACGAGTCCCAGTTTGCTGAAGCTATTAGAACTGCACGAACTGTGACAGAATCTAAATTTCAAAAAAATAGTAGTTTTTTGATCACTTCATCTAATCCATCCGAGGGAAAGACCACTTTTGCATTTAATCTGGCCTTATCGCTTGAAAAATCAAATAAAGTTTTATTTATTGAAGGCGACTTGAGACGGCCAACAGTGTTGAACAGATTTATAGGTATACAATCTAAAAAAGACGGTCTAGGAGAAATTATTTCTGGCAGGTCGGATTTAAATGATGTGATACACGAGATACCTGGCACAAAATTAAATATTATTACATCTGGTGAAATAAAGATTGATATGTCAGATGTAGTTAGCAAAGATCAATTAAAAAAATTTTTTGATACATTAAAGATAGAATATGATTATGTAATAATTGACTCACCTCCAGTTCAACCTGTTTCAGATACTTTGATACTTGCACAATCAGTTGATCATAACTTTTTTATTATTAGAGCAGAAGAAACTAAGACAGGTTCTTTAATGTCATCAATTAAAAAAATTAAAAGCGTTGGTTCAAAAATAGATGGAATTATTCTAAATGATGTCGATACTTCTAAAGGAGGATATGGATATTATTATAATTACTACCAGAATTACTATGCAAAAAATTATGGTAAGTCCCAGTGATTTGAAAAAGATTAAAAATTTTTTGAAATAGATTCCGTTTCGCTCAAAACTGATTCTATTGCTAGTTTATTTACCATAGACAGATTCAGTCAATTTTAATAAAACTAAGAGTTGTATTATGAATAGTTTTAAATTAGTCAATAAACCCAATTCGAATTCTGACGATTTGCAAATTAGAATAGATAATTTTAAAAATAATTTTTTTAAAAAACAAAAATATTTTACATGTAAACAGGATATAGTCGGAGTAATTATGAGTAAATATATTAATACTCTTGAAAATTTAATTACATCAAATTTTAAGAAATTTAAAAATAATTTTGTGATCCGAATATTTAGATTAATTAAAAAAAGATCATTCGAAACATCCAGACTTTTATCAAAATTTGAATTGTTAGAACAAAAATTTGATAATCAACAATTAATTTTAGAAAGAAGTTTTAATCTTAATTCAAAATTACAAAAAGAAATTGATGACATAAATAATAAGATAGCTAACAATCATGAAAGAATAAATTTAAATGTTGAAAATAACCAACCAAAAATTATTGGACACAACTCAAATACAAAAGTTGATTTCTATCAAGAAGAGAATTTAAGACTTGGGAGTGAATTAGTTGAAACTAAAAAGAAATTCGAAATTTTAAAAAGTGAAATAGAAAAATATGAAAATCAAAGAAGTGATTTAATATCTAAAATTAACTCAGTCAATGAAGTAATAAATGACTCAAATGTATTAACAAATGTTTTTGAAAATCAAGTTAAATCAAAAGTTAATATTTTTGATCCTCAGAATACTCAAAAAGAAGAAAAAATTGATTTAAATAATCAGGTTAAAGCTATTTTTGCAAAAAAAATATAATTAGATTTTCATCTTTTTTTTTTAAAATATATATTTCAAATTTTATTTAATTTAATTATAGTTTTGTTGCAAAATTTATATGAATAATGAAATTCCTAAAAAAACTAAAGTTGTTGTTATAGGTGGTGGTATTGCAGGTTGTTCAGTATCGTATCATTTAGCTAAATTTGGATGGAAAGACACTATCTTACTTGAAAGAGATTTATTAACATCAGGAACTACTTGGCATGCAGCAGGACTTCTAGGCCAGCTAGGAGCAACTGCTACGATTACAAAACTTAGAAAATATTCACTTAATCTTTATAAAGAACTTGAAAAAAAAACTGAATTATCAACTGGTCTTAAACAGAACGGAGCTATAACTATTGCAACCTCTAAAGAAAGACTACAAGAATTACTTAGACAAGCAACAGCTGCAAAATTATTTAATATTAATGTTGAAGTTTTAGATAAAAAAAAAATAAAGAAATTATACCCAGTTATTAATGATCAAGATATATTCGGAGGAGTTTACATGCCAGAAGATGGCCAAGCAGATCCGGTAGGAGTTACAAATGTTTTAGCAAAAGCTGCTAAAAATGAAGGTGTTAAAATTTTTGAAAAATCACCAGTAACTAAAATTTTAATAAAAAATAATCACATAATAGGAGTAGAGACACCCACAGGCATTATTGAATGTGAATATGTTGTTCTTGCAACGGGGATGTGGTCTAGACAAATAGGTGAGGAAATAGGAGTCAGTGTTCCATTATATCCAAACGAACATTTTTATATAATTACTGAACCTATGAAGGATTTGCCTAAAAATCTTCCTGTATTGAGAGATTATAACGATTGTTTATATTTAAAAGAGGATGCGGGTAAAATGCTTGTAGGTATTTTTGAGCCAGGAGCAAAAAATGCATTTAAAGATAAAGGAGTAGTACCTAAAGACTTTTCTTTTGGTGAATTTCCAGATGATTTTGATCATTTTGAACCATATTTGCAAAAATCTATTCATAGACTACCAATGTTAGGAACTGCTGGTATAAGAAAATTTTTTTCAGGACCAGAATCTTTTACACCGGATACTCAATATTTATTAGGAGAAACTGCAGAAGTAAAAAATTTATTTACTTGTTGTGGATTTAATAGCATCGGTATCGCTAGTTCGGGAGGAGCGGGTAGAGTAACAGCTGAATGGATGATAAATGGTTATATGAATGAAGATTTATTTTCATTAGATATTAAAAGATTCCAAAAATTTCATTCTTCAAAAAAGTTTATAATGAATAGGGTAACAGAAACTCTAGGTGATCTTTATGGTATGCATTGGCCTTATAAGCAACACAAGACTTCACGAAATCAAAAGTTACTTCCTTATCACGAGGAGTTAAAAGAAGCTGGTGCTTGTTTTGGTCAATCAGGAGAATATGAAAGACCAATGTGGTTTGCTACAGATGGCTCTAAACCAGAATATGATTATAGTTTTAATTATCAAAATTGGTATCCATCTGTTGAATTTGAGTGTAAAAACACAATTGAAAACGTTGGTTTGTTTGAACTCTCTCCTTTTTCAAAATATGAAATTAAGGGAGAAAAAGCTTATGAAGAATTACAAAGATTATGTACTGCTAATATTAAAAATGAAATTGGAAAATGTACATACACACATATGCTTAATGAAGGCGCGGGTATTGAAACAGACTTAACTGTAGTTTGTATTGATAGTAATCATTTCAGAATTATTAGTTCTGCTGCTGTAAGGACACATGATAAAGCACATATTCTAAAATACTTATCAGGTGATGTTGAGTTTAAAGATGTAACAGATGAATTAATATGTTTAGGAATTTTTGGACCAAAGAGTAGAAACTTATTATCAAAAATTACTAATGAAA
>MDTG01221344.1_pt1 | contig 10631 bp, 10 predicted proteins | sample 811421 | NCBI WGS metagenome assembly MDTG01 (sample SAMN05326645, study PRJNA326480) | marine metagenome | isolation source: seawater | place: Pacific Ocean: South East | collected 2011
CGGTTCCATAATCCTAGGATGCGACGTAGAGTTGCTGCGCAGGATCAAAAGCTCTTAGCTGTTTTATAACCGTCCGTGGAAACGGGGTAGAACCCAACCGACGTCATTGAAGTGGCGGTGCGCCGATTAAGGGCAAAGATAGATGATAACTTTGAACCCAAACTGATAAGGACGGGGCGTGGCATGGGCTACGTAATAGACGACTCGGAGGTCTAATAGGTGCAGGTCTCACTCACGAAGCGACTGAGTATCATGTTTATGCTCGCTGTTGTTGGCGTACTGGCGGTTGCTGGGCTGTCCTTCAGGCAATTGACCCTGCATCATTTTGAAGAAGTAGACAGACAGATTTTAGAGGAAAAAATGACTGCTGCTGAGCAAATTCTGCGAACAGCGGGGCAGGGCGTCTTTTAATGCTGCTTTCCCAGAGCTGAAAGCCTTGCTTGGTGGCCATCAGGACTTGTATGTGGTGATCGAAGACCCGAGTGGGTAGATTCTGTTCAGCGAAGCTGGGCTTAATGGTTTACACGATCATCTGAAGCCTTTCCGGCACCAAAGCGCCTAAGAGTTAAAAACAGCCGGAAAGGTTTGGCGTGCCAGCAAGAAACGTGTCGACATAAATGGCCAAGAGCCAGTGACGATTCTATTGATGCTCGACATTACTGCACTTAAAGCCTTCTTCAGCACGCTGGCTAATTGGTTGTGGACAGGATTATTTATTTTTGCTTTTGTTGGCGCGTTGCTGGGTTGGTTGCTAGCACGGGCTGGGCTGAGGCCGTTGAAAGAAGTAACCAACGTATTCTCTTCTATCTCGGAAAAGTCACTGGAAGATCGTATTTCGACCCAAAATATTCCTGTTGAATTGCGTGATATGACCGCTGCATTCAACGGTATGCTCGCGCGCTTGGAGAGTGCCTTTGTAAAGCTCAGCCATTTTTCAGCTGACATAGCACATGAGCTGCGTACACCGTTGACTAATCTAATTACGCATACCGAAGTTGTATTGACCCGGGCGAGAACGGCTGACGATTATAAGGAAAACCTCTACGCGAATCTTGAAGACTTGCGGCGCATGTCCAGAATGATCGATGACATGTTGTTCCTAGCCAAAGCCAGTAATGGCTTGGTTATTCCGCAACAACGGCTCATCGCGCTCGAGCAGCTTTGTGCGAGCGTGCTTGAGTACTATCAATTTGAGGCGGAAGAACGAGATATCAGGTTTGTCGTAACGGGTAAAGTTAACGCCTATATCGATGAGCAAATGATACGCAGGGCGATCTCTAACGTGATCAGTAATGCCTTGCGTTATACGTCAGATAATGAACAGATAGTGGTCAGCCTTTCTAAACTAGGGCAGTTCGCAAGAATTGAGATAGCCAATCCGGGGGAGGCAATTGCACCTGAACACCTAGAACGTTTATTTGATCGGTTCTATCAAGCTGATCCGTCTCGAACTAAAGGCAGTTCTGGAAGTGCTGGCAGCGCTGGGTTGGGTTTGGCTATAACCCTCTCGATTGCAAATGCCCATGGCGGTACAGCCTGGTGTTCTTCAGTGCAGGGAGTCCCCCGATTTTTCTTGGAGTTGTCTTTGGATAATGTGGAACCTAAGGAAAACTGAGTTATGAATTTTCTCCGAGGTTCCACTGACGGGGCATCTCTGGTCTTTGTTTACGTGCTTACAGCTTGATAACCCTCAGTCGCAAAGCATTAGTAATCACACTGACCGAAGACAACGACATAGCCGCCGCCGCAATGATTGGCGACAGCAGAATGCCGGTAAATGGGTACAAAAGTCCTGCCGCAACCGGTATTCCTGCAGCGTTGTAAACGAAGGCGAAAAACAGATTCTGGCGGATATTGCGCATCGTAGCGCGTGACAATTTCCGCGCTTCAACAATGCCCATCAGATCACCACGCAGCAGCGTAATGCCTGAACTTTCAATGGCCACATCCGTGCCGGTGCCCATGGCGATACCGACGTCTGCGGTGGCCAGGGCGGGTGCATCGTTCACACCATCGCCAGCCATTGCCACAATACGCCCTTCATCCTTGAGACGCTGGACGATCTTGCCCTTGTCTTCGGGCAGCACTTCCGCTTCTACCTCATCGATGTGGAGTTTGCGGGCTACAGCCTCGGCGGAGGTGCGATTGTCGCCCGTCAGCATGACCACGCGAACGCCTTCCTTTTGTAACGCGGCAATAGCCGCTGCGGTGGTCTCCTTGACCGGATCGGCGATCGCAAGTACTCCACAGATCTTCCCGTCCACTGCGGCAAAAATGACCGTAGCTCCGTCCTTGCGCAGCTCGTCTGCTTCTTTGTCAAAAGCGGAGGTATCGACATCCTCAGACTCCATGAGTAACCGATTACCGAGCAGGACCCGTTTGCCATCGATCTTGCCCGTTACTCCTTTACCATTAGGGGAGTCGAAATCCTCGGCATCGGAGAGCTTCAGCTCCATGGCCTTGGCTTTCTCGAGAATGGCATGTGCCAGCGGATGTTCACTGCCTTTTTCAAGACCAGCGGCGTAGCGCATCAGATCTTCGTCGCTGAAGCCGTCTGCCGTCACCAGCTGGGTCACCTGCGGCTTGCCTTCGGTCAGTGTGCCGGTTTTATCCACCACGACCGTATCTACTTTCTCCATGCGCTCGAGGGCTTCCGCGTCACGGATCAGCACCCCAATCTGAGCGCCACGGCCAACACCCACCATGATCGACATGGGTGTTGCCAAACCAAGGGCGCAGGGGCAGGCAATAATCAATACACTCACCGCAGCAATCAGCCCAAAAGCCATTGGCGGCGAAGGTCCGTATATTGACCAGACGACAAACGCAATGACGGCGATGACGATGACCGCTGGCACGAACCAGCCAGCCACTTTGTCGGCCAGGCCTTGAATTGGCGCTCGACTGCGCTGGGCGCTAGCCACCATCTGCACTATCTGGGACAGCATCGTATCGCGGCCTACCTTGTCGGCGCGCATAATGAAACTGCCCTGCTGATTGATGCTGCCACCGACCACTTGGCTGCCTGCTTTTTTGCTGACTGCCAAAGGCTCTCCCGTCACCATGGACTCATCCACATTGGAGCTGCCTTCAAGGACTTCACCATCCAGTGGCACCTTGTCGCCAGGGCGCACTCGGAGGCGGTCGCCGACTTTTACCTGCTCGAGTGCCACATCGGACTCCTCGCCCTCTTCACCCAGCTTCCTTGCGGTTGCTGGGGCAAGATCCAGCAAAGCCTTGATGGCGCCGGAGGTTTTCTCCCGGGCCCGCAGTTCCAGTACCTGCCCGAGCAACACCAGCACGACAATGACGGCAGCAGCCTCGAAATATACCGCGACCGATCCGTCATCCTGGCGGAAGGCGCCGGGGAAAATCTGCGGCATCAATGTTGCGACCAGGCTATACAACAATGCAACGCCGGTACCGATGGAAATCAGCGTGAACATATTCAGGTTACGGGTGATAACAGATTTCCATCCCCGAACAAAGAACGGCCAGCCGCAATAAACGACCACTGGGGTGGCCAGTAGCAGCTGAATCCAGTTGGATATTTGCGGCGACACGATGTGATCAAGCCCCGTCAGGTGACCGCCCATCTCAAGCAGAAATACCGGAAGCGTTAAAACAAGACCGATCCAGAATCGGTGTGTCATATCAGTGAGTTCTGCGGAGGGCCCGTCATTCAGACTGACTTCTTCAGGCTCCAGGCCCATGCCGCAGATGGGACAATCACCGGGGCCTTGCTGACGGATCTCGGGGTGCATCGGGCAGGTGTACATGGTGCCGGGTGCTACCGTTTCTGCCTCGGCACTCTTTTAGCCGAGGTACTTCTGTGGATCGTCTTCAAACTTTGACTGGCATCTGGAAGAGCAAAAATACCAGCTCTTGCCTGCATGCTGGCTGCGATGTTCTGCCGTATGAGGATCGACCGACATGCCGCAAACAGGGTCTTTTACAGCGTTTTCGCCGCGGCTTTCATGATCATGATGATCGTGCTGGTGATCACTCATTGCCTGCTCCTGCTTTATTCGCAGGCCAGTCGGCAAAAGCGATAAAGTACAACAAAACCAGATTGACCATAGGAACCAGCATCAACAGTCCCAGCCAGCCCGGATATCCAGTGCGTCGGCATATTCGCCAGACCGGCGCAACGACGACGATGGCTATCACTACCATCCACAGCCAATGCCCGGCCCACATGGTGTTACCTGACATGCTCTCGTTGATCATGGTGTTGACCTCCTTTTCAAATCGTAGATATCAATGGTGGTCTGCGTGAGTATTCTCATCGTCCACCGTTTTTTTCCGTGCTGACGATGTCAGGAATAATTGCGCTGCAACCGCAATAACAATCATGGTGACTACGGCCACGCCTATCACGAAAGGGTCAGAGTTCAGTTTGACCCAGACAAAGCCGCCCAAAGCCGTCAGATCCAGAATGATCGCTGTGCCCGGTACCCATATTGACGCTTTCACATCCTTACGTAAATACCGTAATACCCCCCAATGAAGGGCGATATCCATAAACAGGTAGAAAATAATCCCGAGGGCCGCAATCCGAGAAAGATCAAAAAAAGCGGTCAGAATCAGACCCAGCACCACCGTATAGACGAGTGTGTGCTTTTGAATGCTGCCCGGCATGCCGAAGTGGCTATGCGGTACTAAATTCATTTCAGTCAACATAGCCAGCATGCGAGACACCGCAAATATGCTTGCGAGTATGCCGCCTGCGGTAGCCATCATGGCGATAGCGACTGTGAACCACACACCGTACTCACCGAGGGCGGGGCGTGCTGCTGCGGCTAAGGAATAATCCCGACTGTCAATGATCTCGGAGAGTGACAGGTTGCTGGCGACCGCAAAGCCTACCAGCGTGTAGATCACCACGCAGGCGGCTATGGAAATCACGATGGCGCGGCCAACGTTGCGATGAGGATCCTTCACTTCGGATCCGCTGTTAGCGATCGTGGTGAAACCTTTGAACGCCAGAATGCCCAAAGCTGTTGCCCCCAGAAAGTTGCCAGCAACCCCGGCTTCTCCGGTGCTGGAAAAGTCGACGGCAAGACTATCGGCTAACCAGACACCCACCAATCCAATGATTAAAATGCCACCGATCTTCAACACGCCGATCAAGGACGCCACGCCCTGAATCATACGGTTGCCCAGCAGGTTGATCAGAAATGCCACCAGAATGAGTGATACCCCGAGAACCGGCACCATAAGTCCACTGTCATCGCCGCCAAACAACTGCATCGTATAGGAGCCAAAGGTGCGCGCAAGAAAGCTCTGGGCGATCACCATCGAAAAATACATTAGCAGGGCGTTGAAAGCTGTCGGTAAATGGTCACCGTAGGCTTTGTACAGGTACATACCTATGCCGCCGGCGGACGGATAGGCGTTAGATATTTTGACATAGGAATATGAGCTAAACGAAACAATCACCGCCGCAGCCAGAAAAGCCAGCGGGAATAGCGCGCCTGTCATCTCCGCCATCTGTCCAGTAAGCGCGAAAATACCGGCGCCAATCATGACACCGGTTCCCAGCATTACCGTACCTGACAATGTCAGGCTGCCCTCTTTGTAACGCGTGGTCCTATCCCGCTCCGTGCTCATACAGCCTCCTGTAACAGACAATCCGACATTACTTACGTCATTTGTCACAACTCAAATCAAATGAGGAAAACGAGCCCAGGGACGCTTCCCCGAGGCCCGTTGAATCGATTAGAAAGAAAGTCTTGCGCCAATGACAGCAAACCATTGTTCGGTACCAGCTCCATCGGCTCTGGCAAAGTCAGCAGAGTCGCCGTACTTGCGTTCATGCACGACGCCAACGTAAGGCGAAAATGAACGGTCAATAAGGTCGTAGCTCAGTCGCAATCCCGTTTCAGTGGATACCAAGCCTTTGCCCACTCCGATTTCCCTGTCTTCGCTGAACGCCATTGTTGCATCTAAAGAAGCAGTGAGTATCCAGTAGTTTGTCAATAGCAACTCATATTCCGCATCGAGTTCGGTGGAGGTGTCTCCATCCTTGCTGACGTAGAAGTTGGCATCAATCTCAAACCACTGAGGCGCCAGGCCGGCAATACCCAGAACAGCATAGGTGCGGTCTGGACCTTCCGGGGTGTCGAACCGAATTCCTGCTTTGGCATCGAAAAAAGTAGAAATAGGCACTTGGCCAACTATCTGATTCTCAAGCCCTTCATAAGCCTGCTCTTCGATGGCGTACTCGCCGCTTGTGAGCCAGCGAAATTTCAGTTCATCTGTACCGTAGAAAAAATCCCCATTCCAGGTAGCCAACTCTTCGCCGTCATCGCTGTAGCGGTATTCAAGCTCTTCGAGCTGAGCGCCCCATATCTTCAGGGACTCCTTGCGTGGAGTTGTGTCCTGTCTGCGCTCTTGAGCAAAACTCAGCGAGGGCATCATCACCAGCCCGGCTAGAGTGGTCACAGCTAAAGACTTTAAAAAACTCATGCCCCACCTCCCACTTTGACCGATTGCTCGCTCACGGCTGCCGCTGGAGTCTCAGGGCCACCTTCGACAATAATCTTGCGGAACATTCCCGTTGCTGCGTGGTATGACAGGTGGCAATGGAAGGCCCACTGTCCAGGTGCATCCACTTCGGTTTCCATATAGACCGTGGTGCCCGGCTGTACGCTGACCGTGTGCTTGACAGGGTTCAACTGACCAGCGCCCACATCCAGAATGGACCACATGCCATGCAGGTGCATCGGGTGAGTCATCATTGTTTCGTTGACGAACTTGAAGCGTACTCTTTCGCCATATTGCAGCCGAATGGGATCGGCATCTTCATATTTGACGCCGTTAATGCTCCAGATATAGCGCTCCATGTTCCCGGTAAGACGCAGTTCAATTTCCCGGGTGGCCTCACGTTCCTCAAAGAGTGGTTTCTGAGCTTTCAAATCGGCATAAGACAGGAATTTGCCGCCATTGGCCGCTACTGGGAGTAGTCCACTACCTTTTGCATAGAAAGGATCGCTGACACTCCCGTCATCCATAGCCATCTTGGAGTGATCCATACCTTCCATGCCGGATTGCTTCATGCCAGCCATCTTGGAGTGGTCCATACCTTCCATGCCGGATTGGTTCATTCCAGCCATCTTGGAGTGGTCCATACCTTCCATGCCGGATTGCTTCATGCCAGCCATCTTGGAGTGGTCCATACCTTCCATGCCGGATTGGCTCATGCCAGCCATCTTGGAGTGGTCCATACCTTCCATGTCGGATTGGTTCATGCCAGCCATCTTGGAGTGATCCATACCCTCCATATCGGGTTGATCCATCCCAGCCATACTCCCGTGATCCATGCCTGCCATGCCCTCCATTTCGCCCATGTCTGCCATGGTTAAAAGCGGTGGCTCACGTAGCGAAGGAACAGGCGCTTCAAGACCTTCTTTCGTCGCAAGCGTTGCACGAGCAAAGCCTGATCGGCCCATAGATTCGGCAAAAATCGTGTATGCTTCAGCGGTTTTTGGTCGCACGAGAACGTCATAAGTTTCCGCTACACCAATGCGGAACTCATCTACGGTGACTGGCTGCACATTGTTACCGTCCGCCTGTACAACGGTCATTTCAAGTCCGGGAATCCGCACATCAAAGTAGGTCATGGCTGATGAGTTGATAAACCGCAAACGAATTCGTTCGCCCGGCTCAAACAGGCCTGTCCAGTTTTGATCAGGGCCTTTCCCATTGATCATGCCGGTAAAGCCTTGCACATCCTCCACATCGACTTTCATCATACGCATGTCACCCCACATCATTCGATCCTTGAGGGTGGCCAGAAAACCTTTTTCGCTCGCATCTTCGGCAAAATCTCCAACGGTCAACTGCTGGCGATTGTAATAGTCTGCCATCATTTTGAGATTGCGCATGATGCGATCCCCGGAATGTGGGTGCTTATCTGTTAATTGAACAACGTAGTCACGATCATATCGGTATGGTTCACGACCCTCAGGTTCGATGACAATAGCTCCAAACGCGCCATCGGGTTCCTGGAAGCCAGAGTGGCTATGAAACCAGTAGGTTCCCGATTGAATAATAGGGAAGTTATAGGTGAAGGTTTCACCTGGCTTGATGCCTGTAAAGCTGATGCCTGGTACACCATCCTGCTTGAATGGAAGAATCAGTCCGTGCCAATGAATGGACGTCATCTCGTCCAAATTATTGGTAACGTTAATCGAGACTTCTTCGCCTTCCTTGAAACGCAACACCGGCCCCGGTGATGCACCGTTGTAACCAATGCCTTCTTTGACGAAGTCGCCGGTATCGATCTGTATTCGATCAACGGTAAGGTTGTACTCGCCTGCAAACACGATTGCCGGCATCATTAGACCAAATGCACTGGCTAAAAAACGTAATTTCATAGCATAAAGCTCCAAAATTCAGGATGTGCCCTGTACGTGCGCTAATCAGTTGAAATTGACATTGCCATACATCCCCGATTGGTAATGGCCAGGTACATTGCACGCGAATTCGATGTCGGCTTTGTCACTAAACTTCCAGACCAATTCTTTGCTTTCGCCGGGTTCGAGCAGAATGCTGTTGGGGTCATCGTGCTTCATGGATTGGCCGTCGCCCATGTCCATGCTCATCATCCCGCGATTAAGTTTGCCGCCTTGAATCACGCCGTGCTCAACCATTTTCACCATTTCTTTTTGGTGACCTTCATGCATGGCTGGTGTGCCGATATTAAACTCGTGAACCAAGTTGCCTTTGTTTTCCACGACAAAGCGCACGGTTTCACCTGACTTTACCGCGATCGATTCTGGTTCGTAATAGTTATCGTACATTGCAACGGTGATAGTCCGACTTGCCTCGGACGGCTTTCCAGCTTCACCGCTCTTGGATGCATGACCGTCGCCATGGGCTCCGGCCCCCAATGCGGTAACAGATACAAACATTGCCAATGCGGCGATTAAAGGTTTAATCAATTTCATGGATTGCTCTCCAGTATCACGATTCATAAAAGGTGTAGTGCTCTGTTGATAGCGATGAGTAGAGTCTATTCTTCGCTTAAGTACGCCATCATACTGAAGGTGTCTTACCATAGCCTGAGCCAAAGTTTACAAATTTGTAATGTTTTAGGTATTTCAGAAAAGCCAAGACAACGATAAAGCGATTTTAAAGGATGTAATCAAGGAAAATACTGTTTATTACATTTATGTAATGTTGCTGTCAGCTTAATGTTATTTTCGCCAGGTATAATGATTTTATAAGAACGCGTGAAAATAAATGCAAGGAACAATTTATGAACAAGGGAAAACTCCTCTTTTCCATTCTCGCCTTAGGCATGGGCTCGGGTGGTGTGGCTGCTGCTGACCAAGCAGATGGTTTCGTCGAAGGCAGTAGTCTGAATATCACTAACCGCAATTTCTATTTCAATCGTGATTCTCGGAACGGCCAGTCCACCCCGTTAGCCAATGGATATTCAGAAGAGTGGGCTCATGCTGTGATTGGGGAGTTTCAATCCGGATTCACTCGTGGAACCGTTGGTTTTGGTATTGACGCGTTTGCCATGCTGGGACGGTGGTCTCAAGGACCAAGTGCAACAACTGAGATAGAGTGTTGCCATGAGAACCTATACGCATTTAACCACTGACGAACGGGTCGCCTTGATGCTGATGCAAGGCCAAGGATTGAGCCTACGCTCCATCAGCCGTCATCTGAACCGACACGTCAGCAGCCTTAGCCGTGAGCTCAAACGTAATCGTACGGCCCACCACTATGATGTCGTCCAGGCCTGCGCTCTAGCACGAGAGCGGCGAATCAAAGCCAGACGCCTCTCGCGCTTGCTGCCTGAGAGCGAGCTCTTTCAGGTCGTAGCTAAAATGCTCAAATCGGGCTGGTCTCCTCAGCAGATCGCCGCCAGACTGAAGCTCCATTGGCCAGACAGCCCCGAGCTTCATGTGAGTCACGAAAGCATCTACTTGGCAATCTACGCGCACCCTCGGGGTGAGTTGAAACGACAACTGATCAGCTATCTGCGTCAGGGCCACGGTAAACGGCGCCTACGCACTGTGAGTGCTGGACGGCGTGAGCGCTACCCAGCTGACCTTAGTATCCACCTGCGCCCACCTGAGGTAGAAGACCGCCTTGTTCCAGGGCACTGGGAAAGCGACTTGATCATGGGTGCCGGTAACCGGTCTGCTGTAGCGACCATGGTTGAGCGAACAAGCCGCTTCGTGGTGTTAGCCAAACTGGACCGGCCGACAGCAGAATGCGCAGCCCAAGCAATCACCCGCGAAATGTCGCGCATGGCCCCGTCATTATTGCAGACCATGACGCATGACCAGGGCAGCGAGATGGCTCGTCATAGCGATATCACAGCGCAAACAGGCATGAAGATTTACTTTGCCGACCCGCATAGTCCTTGGCAGCGCGGCAGCAACGAGAACACAAACGGCTTGCTGCGCCAATATCTACCAAAGGGCACGGACCTATCTGGCGTCAGCCAGGAGCGTCTTGATGAAATTGCAGACTTGCTGAATACTCGGCCACGACAGACTTTAGGCTGGAAATTCCCGGTGGAGGTGCTTGTTGAATACCTTCAGCTCTCGCAGAGCAATAACCTTCAGACCATCAACTGAGTGTTGCACTTAGACCCTGAGACCGCC
>MDTG01314313.1_pt1 | contig 10631 bp, 7 predicted proteins | sample 811421 | NCBI WGS metagenome assembly MDTG01 (sample SAMN05326645, study PRJNA326480) | marine metagenome | isolation source: seawater | place: Pacific Ocean: South East | collected 2011
GTTGTAACAACATTCAATGAAGGAAATTTAAATTAATTGCAGTCCAAGAGTGGTCGTTACAAACCAACTTTAGCACAGGCGGTTTTTTGTCTATCTTCCATAATTGACACATCAAAATCATCAATCAAATCATGAAACAGGCGGTGCCAGTTTACCTCTGCTTTTAAATGTAGGAACACCGAGCCCAATCCAACTGCTGCCCTGTCCATCAGCACAAATTCGCGTGGCGGGCGGATGCCACCGATGCGCTTTAACTCTTCATGCACCTTTCCCGCTAGCTCGCGCCCCTCACTGCCAGAACGCATCTGCTGTATCGGGCGCACCTCGTCTGCCAGCAACGGCGCATAGATAAAGCCAGCCCAAATATTCAAAACCGCTATCGCTTCATCATCCAGCCCGTTAAAGCCCCAACGCTCATAAGCCTGGCGTGCCAGCTGGTTATCCTTGTCACGCAACGCTTTATACAAATCTATAACCCCTGCCACAAATTCAGGCCTAAAAATTCGGATAGAGCCAAAATCCAGCAGGTTAATTTTCAATTCCTTATCAATAGAATAATTACCTAGATGCGGGTCGCCATGAATGACCCCGTAATAATAAAACGGTACATACCAGGCGCGGAACATATTCATTGCCACCCGATTGCGTTGCTCCTGGCTAGGCTCAGTCCCCAGCCAATCCATCAGCTTTTGTCCCTCCAACCAGGTCATGGTGAGTAATTGCTGAGCCGATAAATCTGGAAATGTTTCGGGAATATTGACCATATCTTCATCAGCCAGCATCAACCGATACAGATTCAAATTAGCCGCTTCGCGTCCATAATCTAGTTCTTCGCGCAACCTGTCGGATAATTCTTGATGGATATCGGCTGTGGAAATTGCACTGTCAAACCGTTCATAGAGCTGAAAAACCAGCTTTAGCTGGCGCAAATCAGCATCAATCGCTGACGCCATATCCGGATATTGCAATTTTACCGCCAGCGCATCGCCATCACGGCTAATTGCCCTATGCACCTGACCGAGCGAGGCGGCTGAAATAGCCTTCCTGTCAAATTGTGCGAATTTTCTCTGCCAGTCTGCCCCCAGCCCAGCCGCCATACGGCGTTTGACAAACAGCCACCCCATTGATGGCGCATCTGCTTGCAGGGCGGCCAGCTCGTCAGCATATTCAGGTGGCAAAGCGTCTGGAATGGTGGACAGGATCTGCGCAACCTTCATTAGCGGGCCTTTTAGCCCGCCAAGAGCCTCGCGAAGCTGGGTTGCATGTTTTGACCGATCAATATCCAGACCCAAATAACGCTCGCCAGCTAGCCTTGCTACTAAGCCAGACATGGTTGTGGTGACCTGGGCATAGCGTTTTATACGCCCGCCTACCCCTGATTTGTTCTCAAAATTTGCCATGTTTTATCCCTGCCCTATCGCTTCTTTTTCATATAGATCGCAAACAGCTTGTTGCGAAGGGTAAGGGAGAAGAAAAGCAAAAACCCCGGCTTGCCGCAGGTAAATAACTATCTATAATACCTTGAACACTCGCATATTAGGAAAGCCGTCATAGACCAGTTCAAAATGTTTTGAGTTCGCCCTATTCAGATAAAAAAGCTGATGAAAGACGGAAAAATATAAATCCCTATGCATCAATAAATTACGATTTGCAGCCACACCAACCTCTGAATGCAGGACAAAGGGTGTATTGGTATTTGAAAATTTACGCCCGCCTGTTTGCCGGCCATCTCTGGACACCGCCATACCCTCGAGGATAGCTTTATTTCCAAGCTGGCCAGAAACCAGATTCAACCTGTCGCCATTACAGATAAATTCCTGATTGCTATCAGTTGGCGTGCATTTCAGTTCATCATAGCGTAGCTGATATCCCGCTTTAACCCCATCAAATTGATAGGGTTTGCCTGCTTTAATATCAAAGGCACCTATTTTGCTGATTGAGGGCATCCAGCGGGTCATATCCTTGGTAAGGACAAGGTAAATTGCGGTATCGTCAGCACCTGCTTTGGTGATGTTTTCTTTATCGGACAAACGACGGGCTATTACGTCTGCATAGCCAGTATTGCCCAGCATCTTTAATTCCAGAGCGGCCTCTTTCTGGTTCCGCCGCAAAAGATTATTTGCAATAAAATGCGTAGTGGGGGTAGTCTGCGAACCACCATCGTGCAGGGTTGGCTTGCCATTTATCAGCATCGACATATAACCATAATCCCACCAGCTGGCTATTACCGCATCAGAAGTTGGCAGCAGCGTCTCTAATTTTTGGAAATGGGTCACAGTCTGCTTATCAAAGGTCGGTGCTTGTACATAAGTATTTGGGCTAACACCCCACACTGACGCTAACCCTAGCATGACGGCAACAGGAAGCACCGCATGTTGAAGGCGTGGCTGGTTCAGATATTGCCCTGCCCATCTGAAAATAAGGATAAGTAGCCAGCCAAACCCGAACCATAACATCGGCGCTGAATAAAAAATTGCGCGATTACCAATAACAAAATTCAACAAGGCAAACGCGGCTGCTGGGCCAAACACAATCGCCAATGCAGGATGCCGGAGCGCCCATAACCCTAGACCAGCAACAGATGTAATCCCTAGCCAGACAGAGCCAGAAATTCTCGTCAGAATATCTAAGAAAGGCACTTGCCTTATTTCGGTAATAGTCTCAAATGTGTTCGGAAAAGTAAGGCCTTCAAATAACAGCACATCAGTCAAATAAGCGCTATCGCCTGAAATTCCAAGGGCCCTAATGGGCAAACCGCTGAGTGCCAAAAACAACACAGATTGTAAAGCGAGCCTCCGCATATCACGACGGCAAACCAAGCTAAGCCAGATAAAGCCAATGAAAAAGGCCCAGCCAAAAAACGGTTTAGCATACCACCAATCAAACAGCCAAAAAACTGCGCCAGCCAGAGCAGCCAAAACAAGTGAGGCCCGATAGCTATTTACACGGGCCGCCCAAATCACCAGCCCGGTCATCAAATAAAAAAATCCTAGATTTAGCTGATCGGTGTCAATCCGCCCAGCCCCTGAACGTTGCAAATAAGCAAGGCTCAGCCCGCCCCCAGCCGCCGCAATACTGCCTTCCAGCCAGTAGCCTGCCGCCCCAAAGGCAAATACAATCATCAATGCGGTTAAAATAGCGGTTATCGGGATTAGGTGGTGGCCGGCTTCTAGCAATGCTTTTGGAGAGCTATCCGATGCCATCATGGATAAGACAACTGGCAGCAATGGGGCATCACGTAAATTAGGCGCTTCAGCTTTAACTTGGCTGTCCGCTTTCAATCGAGAATATAACCGCTTGTCGTGGAAAGTTTGAAAATTGCCATCTCGCTTTATGGCTTGCGCAAGACCCAGAAAATAAGGCGCATCGGTAGTTGTAAATAATGGCATGCCATCGTCCAAGAAGAAAATTTGGTTGTTTTGCTCCCACACACCATACTGCCAGTGCCGAACATAGCCATTCATTCCGGCTGCAATAAGGCCTGCCAGAACAATAAAAATGACCATCCATCTCGTTGGCTTTAGGGGTTGCAACCAGCTTTTATCGGTCAGCTGTGCGTGCCAAAGCTCCAGCCTATCCATTTTTGCCCAGAAACTTGTAACCACTATCCAGCCTATGAATTATCAGAAAATATAATTAAAGGTTATATAATAAAACGTTAACAGCAATAATCTCAATAAAATTCTTTTGTAAACCCGCCCTGCTGACTAACCCATACACATTTTTTTATCGTATAATTTGTGAAATGTTTTTACGATTATTTGCAGAACCGAAAGCTTGTTGCACTAAGACTATCGCTTTTATATAAAGATTGAACACGCCCATCTCAAAAGATCTGAGGAGAGAGAAGTGAAGATTGGAGCTCCTGCCGAGAAAGCCGCTGGCGAGGCCCGTGTTGCCCTTACACCAGACAGCGCAAAACAGCTGATAAAACTTGGTCATGAATGCCTAGTTCAAAAAGGGGCTGGTAAAAATGCTGGTTTCAGCGATAGCGCCTATCAAGATGCGGGTGTAAAAGTCGTATCTTCGGCGAAAGCCCTATTGTCACAAGCAGATGTGATCATCAAGGTCCAAAAGCCTGATAAAAATGAACTGGCCCTTTTGGATAAATCGAAAACTCTTATTGGATTTTTCTGGCCAGGCCAAAATCAAGACGCCCTAGAGGCCGCCAAAAAGACAGGCGCTACGGTTATCGCCATGGATATGGTGCCGCGTATCTCTCGAGCCCAGAAAATGGATGCGCTGTCCTCAATGGCAAATATCGCTGGCTACCGCGCGGTGATTGAGGCGGGAAATAATTTTGGCCGTTTCTTTACAGGTCAGATTACCGCTGCTGGCAAGGTGCCGCCTGCAAAAGTGCTGGTGATTGGGGCGGGGGTTGCCGGTCTGGCAGCGATTGGTACCGCCCAGTCACTTGGCGCTATCGTGCGCGCCTTTGATGTGCGTCCCGAAGTTGCAGAGCAAATCGAGTCTATGGGCGCTGAATTTTTGATGCTGGAATTCGAGGAGGATGGCTCTGGCGAAGGCGGATACGCAAAACCTGCCTCAGCAGAATTTATTGAAAAAGAAATGCAGCTTTTCCGCGATCAGGCATCAGAGATCGATATTGTCATTACTACCGCCCTTATTCCGGGGCGCCCTGCCCCAAAATTATGGCCAGCTGAAATGGTTGGGCTGATGAAGCCGGGTTCAGTGGTGGTAGATTTGGCCGCTGAGCAAGGCGGAAACTGCGACCTGACACAAAAAGATAAAATTATCGAAAGCGATAATGGCGTTAAAATCGTTGGCTACACAGATTTCCCCAGCCGAATGGCGGCGCAATCTTCAACCCTTTTTGCCACCAATATCCGCCATATGTTGGACGATTTAACCCCAGAAAAAGATGGTGTGTTAGATGTGAATATGGACGATGATGTTATCAGAGGGGCTACTGTGGTACATCAAGGGGAAATTACCTATCCGCCGCCACCGCCAAAAGTTCAAGCGATTGGCAAGCAAACACAAACCAAAGCCCCACCTGAACTAACCCCTGAGGAAAAAGCTGCAGCTGAGGTGGCAAAAGAACGAGCGATTGGGCAACGTCAAGCTGGGTTGCTGGTCCTGGGCGGCCTGTTTATGCTGGTTATAGGCGCATATGCCCCATCCAGCTTTATGCAGCATTTTATCGTCTTTGCTTTGGCCTGTTTTGTTGGCTTTCAGGTTATTTGGAATGTCAGCCATTCCCTGCACACACCATTGATGGCGGTTACAAATGCCATTTCAGGTATCATTATTATTGGCGCGCTTCTGCAAATGGGCTCTCCAAACGCTCTGGTAGGTATTCTTGCCAGTATTTCTGTTTTGATCGCTACGATTAATATTGTTGGTGGTTTCATGGTTACGCGCCGTATGCTGGCGATGTTTCAGAAAAGCTAGACACAAGAGAGAGGCTAAAACATTATGTTAAGTGAAAACATCGTCACAGCTTTATATATTGCTGCAAGCGTTTTGTTTATCCTGTCTCTTGGCGGGCTGTCCGGTCAGGAAAGTGCCAAACGAGCGGTCTGGTATGGCATTGCTGGTATGGCATTAGCAGTATTGGGCACCATCTTTGGGCCATCTGTTGTAATCACAGCCAGCTTGCTACCCTTATTGGTAATTGGTGCGGTAATTGGTGGGGTTGTGGCCATGCGGGTAGAGATGACCGGCATGCCGCAATTGGTTGCCGCGCTGCATTCCTTTGTCGGATTAGCAGCTGTCTTTATCGGTATTAATTCAGATTTCTCGCCGCCAGCTGGCCTGGTGGGTGCGGAAAAGATAATCCATGAGGTAGAAATTTTTATTGGTGTGTTTATCGGCGCTATTACCTTTACCGGTTCTATTATCGCCTATGGCAAGCTAGCTGGCTGGATCGATGGCAAAGCTCTTGCGTTGCCTGGGCGAAATGCGCTGAATGTGGGGATGGTGCTAGCCTCTATTTATTTAGGCTATATGTATCTGGATCATGCAGGCCCATGGACCCTGTATGTGATGACAGCAATAGCTCTAGTTTTTGGCATCCATATGGTGATGGCTATTGGCGGGGCAGATATGCCTGTAGTAGTCTCTATGCTGAACAGCTATTCAGGCTGGGCAGCAGCCGCGACGGGTTTCCTGCTGGGCAATGATTTGTTGATTGTAACCGGCGCACTGGTTGGCGCATCCGGAGCTATATTATCATATATCATGTGTAAGGCGATGAACCGGAATTTCATTTCTGTTATTTTTGGCGGTTGGGGCACAACAACTAGTCCACAAATGGAAGTGGAAGGCGAGATGGTGCCAACCGATGTCGCCAATGTTGTTAATGACCTGAACGAAGCCAGTTCTGTGATTATCGTGCCTGGTTATGGTATGGCGGTGGCCCAGGCACAGGCGTCAGTCTCTGAGCTAACCAAGCGGCTGCGCGCCAAGGGCAAAAATGTGCGTTTTGCTATTCACCCGGTCGCAGGGCGCCTGCCCGGCCATATGAATGTGCTACTAGCCGAAGCCAAAGTACCTTACGATATTGTGCTGGAAATGGATGAAATTAACGAAGAATTTCCAGACACCGATATGGTGATTATTTTGGGGGCCAATGACATTGTGAATCCGGCGGCTCAAGAAGATCCAAACAGCCCGATTGCGGGAATGCCGGTGCTAGAGGTGTGGAAAGCCCGCCAGGTGATTATCTCTAAACGTGGACAGGGGCGCGGCTATTCCGGCATTGAAAATCCACTTTTCTATAAAGATAATTCACGCATGCTCTATGGCGATGCTAAGGCCAGCCTGGATGACATTCTCAGCCAGATTGGCGCTTAGCACCTTTTAATACATAGAACCCCTGGCCTAAATGAGGGCTTCTTGCCGTCTATTTGGTTGATTAGTTGAAATAAAAGCACCTTCAGCATACCGTGCAGCCATTAAAGGTTTTATCTAACAATATAAAGATTGGTAATGGGCTAAGTTAAAAGGTTCAACAACTGGACGAAGCATCAACATCTAATACCTTTAAATAAAATTTTTTATTATCGTTTATAACTGCTTATCCAAAACACATATGTTACCAAATTCATTTATCTACTAAAGAGTCCATAATTTGTTTAACAGCATTTTCGGAGGAGAATTTATCATTCGCCAATTTCTTACACCTAGCACTTAGGAATTTGTCTGATAACAATTTTAAAGCTCTTTCACCCTCAAACCTCAGATACTTTTCTGTGCCAGCCTCTATAGCAATTCCAACATTACGCGTGGTAATTAAATCAAACAGGTCGTTTCCCGGATTCACCATTGCCAACACAGGCAGTCCACTGTGCATGTAGGAGACAAACTTTCCTGGAATATTTTGGGTCTGATGCCGTGCATCCAAACAGATTAACCCAATATCGCATTGGTCATAGAGAGCAGCAATTTCTTCTGGAGGAATTTCAGGGTAAAATAAAACATTGTCTAATTTTAACTTGTTAGCCTTTTCTATGAGTGAAGTAAATTCACTTCCCCTTCCCACAAAAACAAACCCCACTGTCTTGTTATCCCTAAATGCAACCATAAGGGTAAGAAGAGTTTCTGGGGACTGAGCTACACCTAAATTACCTGCATAAATAAATATATTTTTGCCTCTCAGCTTTGTACTTTTAATATCAATAGAGCAAGGGGTGTAAGGGAGTGGTGAATACCAATTATTCAATACTTCAATTTTTTTTTGCTGAAACTTTTTTCTATTCTCAAAATAAGTTAAATTACCTTCTGACTGAACACCAATTACCTCAAATAATCGATATAACTCTTTTTCAACAAAAGAAAAAATCCTATGGATGACACCGTCGCGTTTAATTAAGTTCAGATCTACAGCCCATGCTGGAAAGATATCTCTCAAAATAAGATATGCACGACAATTATATTTTGCTTTCAAACGCCTAACTAATGGCCCAAAGAAAATACTGGGAGAATAGCAGACAATAAATTCAATTTTTAATGTTCTAGCTTGGTATTTCAAAAATTTTCGCCATATCAAATACGGCATCACAAACTCGTTAATTGTTCTAATTACATAATTTTTATCTCTGCTCTCAGGACATTTAAATCTTAAAATAACAACACCATTTTCAATCTCTATTTTATAATCCTCAAAAATGGTACTGTCCGGAAAAAAAACATAAGGCTGATGCCCCGCACGAGCAAAGGCTTCTGCAATAGCTTTCATTTGAATAGCTGCTGAGCTTTTTAAAGGTGAATATGCAACAGTAAGTACAGCTATGTTCAAGAGTTATGTCCATTTTAAAATTACAAATTAAACAGAATATTTGACTAATATTTTTTCCACACAGTCTGATTAACATAATGCGTGTAGCTTAAAACAATCTTAACAATTTGTTTAGAAACAGATTTTTTTGAATAGTCACCTGGTGTCGCAAATGGCAATGTATTTCTTTCATGCTGGTCCATAGCAATTCTAACTGAATCTAAAACTGCCCTTTTTTCTAGTCCAGACATGATCAAAATTCCGGCGTCCATTCCTTCTGGCCGCTCATGAGTATTTCTTATAGTAACCGCAGGAACCTGTAACAACGAAGCTTCCTCTGTTATTGTGCCACTATCTGATATGGTACAACGCGCCTCCATCATTAACGACAAATAGTCACAAAATCCCAAAGGTTTTATCAGCCTAATCTTTGCTGATATGTTTACATTCATAAGTTTTGCGAGACTGTCTCTTGTACGTGGATGTGTGGAGACAACAACAGGAGATTCATATGTTTCCGCAATATTATTCAAAGAAGCAATGATTTGTTCAAAGGCGTGCTGGTCATCTATATTTTCTTCTCTATGAACACTAGCCAAAAAAAAGGGCTCTCCAGTAAGTTTCATCTTCGAGACAATTTTTGATTTTTTGACTTTTGGTAGGTAATAATCAATTACCTCGCCCATATGTGACCCAGTTTTAATGATGGTCTCTGGTTTTATTCCTTCTGCAATGAGATATCTCCGCGCATGTTCAGTTAAAACGAGGTTTATATCACTAAGGTGGTCAATAATTTTTCTGTTCAACTCCTCGGGCACTCTATCATCAAAACATCTGTTTCCTGCTTCCATGTGAAATACTGGAATCTTTTGTCTCTTAGCAGCAATAACAGCTAAACATGAATTTGTATCGCCATAGAACAACACCGCATCAGGTTTTTCTGCCTCTAACAACCCATCTGCTTTTTCTATGACCTGTGCAATAGCGCTTGCCGGTGTCCCACCTCTTACTCCCATAAAATAGTCTGGCTTGCGAATTTCTAAGTCTTTAAAGAAAATTTCATTTAACTCATAATCGTAATTTTGGCCCGTATGGACAAGCACATGGTTTGTTTGACGGTCCATCTCAGAAATCACACGGCTCATTTTGATTAATTCGGGACGCGTACCGACAAAGGTCATCGTTTTAAGCATTGAGTTTTTCTCTCACAAAATCTAGTTGCAGGAGAACATCTTTTAGCTCTTCTACATTTAATTGTCTGCTGTTCGCTGAGGTAAAGTCAAAGGCATTTGTTGCACGTTTTGAGCCCTGGCTAAAATATTTAGCATAGTTCAAATTTCTGGTATCTGCCTCGATCCGGTAATAATCTCCCAAGTCCTCAGAATGAGCCAACTCCTCGCGTGACGCCAACGTCTCATGAAGCTTTTCCCCATGCCGGGTTCCAATAATTTGCGTTTCATGGTCAGAAACACCAAAAATTTCTTTAATAGATTGGGCCAAGTCTCCCATCGTACAGGCTGGCGCCTTTTGAACATAAATGTCACCTTGTTGGCCATTTTTAAGAGCAAACAGAACTAGGTTCACCGATTCCTCCAATGACATCAAAAAACGGGTCATTTTAGGGTCAGTGATTGTTATAGGCATATTTGAAAGAATTTGAGAAATAAATAAAGGAATGACTGAGCCGCGGGATGCCATCACATTGCCATATCTTGTTGCACTAAATACAGTACTATTAGTCGCCTGAAAACGTGATTTGGCAACCATCACCTTCTCTGCCATAGCCTTAGTAATACCCATTGCATTTATCGGATAGACAGCTTTGTCAGTTGAGAGCACAATAACTCTTTCCACCCCTGCAACATCCGCCTCAGTTAGTATATTCTCTGTCCCCAAGATATTTGTCTGAACGGCTTCTAAAGGATGGAATTCACAAGATGGCACTTGTTTTAAAGCCGCAGCATGAAATACGTAATCCACTCCTTTTAACGCCTGCTTAACGCTGTTTCTATCTCTCACATCACCTATAAAAAATGATAGCTTAGGGTTGTTAATTTCATTTCTTAGGTCTTCCTGCTTTTTCTCATCTCTACTAAAAACCCGGATTTCATCAAATTCTCCAGAGAGTGATTTTCGAAGAACAGCTTTCCCAAAAGAACCGGTTCCCCCGGTAATCATCAGCACCTTATGTTGAAACAAACTTTTCTCCATTACTGTAATTGATGCATTTTAAAAATCAGGTCTGGCCAATTCGCAGGCACATATCCAAAACATTCACGAAATTTAACTGAATTCAATGAACGGTCAATGATGACCTCATGGTCTTGATTAATGTTAATCTCCTTTCGATAAATATTGCTAACTAATTTTAAAAGCTTATATTTTGATA
>MDTG01113313.1_pt1 | contig 10630 bp, 13 predicted proteins | sample 811421 | NCBI WGS metagenome assembly MDTG01 (sample SAMN05326645, study PRJNA326480) | marine metagenome | isolation source: seawater | place: Pacific Ocean: South East | collected 2011
ACACGTGCAGACTGCGACAGCCTTGGAATACTTTTCCTCCGATGTCTGACACCGAATCCGGAATCAACGCATACCTCAGGTCGGAACAACCATAGAATGCTAATGGGCCGATGCTCTCAAGTCCTTGGGGCAAGGTCACCGACGTCAGACCAGTGCAATGAGCGAATGCACTTCGTCCGATTCTTGTGAGTCCTTCCGGCAAGGTCACCGACGTCAGACCCGTGCACCCATAGAATGCCTCTCTTCCGATGCTTGTGAGTCCTTTGGGCAAGGTCACCGACGTCAGACCAGTGCACACATAAAATGCCTCGCTTTCGATGCTTGTGAGTCCTTTGGGCAAGGTCACCGACGTCAGACCCGTGCACGCAGAGAATGCTCTGTAACCGATGCTTGTGAGTCCTTTGGGCAAGGTCACCGACGTCAGACCAGTGCAATGAGCGAATGCACTGATACCGATTCTTGTGAGTCCTTCCGGCAAAGTCACCGACGTCAGACCAGTGCAATGAGCGAATGCACTTCGTCCGATGCTTGTGATTCTTCTGAGTCCTGTGGGCAAGGTCACCGACGTCAGACCCGTGCACATAGAGAATGCTCTGTAACCGATGCTTGTGAGTCCCAGTGGGAAGGTCACCGACGTCAGACCAGTGCACCCCAAGAATGCCATTTGTCCGATGCTTGTGAGTCCTTTGGGCAAGGTCACCGACGTCAGACCAGTGCACCCATAGAATGCCCTGTCGACGATGCTTGTGAGTCCCAGTGGGAAGGTCACCGACGTCAGACCAGTGCACCCCCAGAATGCACCGACACCGATGGTCTTGACACCGGCCGTGAGCACGAGCTTCTGAATATCCCTGCGGTCCCGGAATTCGTGATCCGCAATGTTCCGGTCAATCACCCAAACCCCGGGCCCGCTTTTGGCCCATTTGCGTGCTGCAATACGTCCTTCCACCGTTTTTATATCGCCTGGGGACGTTGCTTCGGCGACAGTAAAGTGGCGAAACATTAGCTATGAGAGACTTGCTTAAATACATACGATTTCTTATTTGGCCACCTCAACTTTTGAACACATGTAACACATATTCTTGTCGTGCTTTGACACACTGTATCGCGTGTAAAGATGGCCGCCAAACGCCGCCGTTTGAATCCGACGACAATATTTGACCCAGTGCACCGCGAATATGAGCTGGGACCCGAAATCATCGACATTATCAACACGGAAGAATTTCAGCGTCTGCGCCGTCTTCGCCAGTTGGCCACCGCACACTGGGTCTGGCTGGGCGCGACGCACACGCGTTTCGAGCATTCCATCTCAGTGGCCTATTTGGCCGGGCGTCTCGCATCCTTGTTGCAACGCAAGCAGCCCGAGTTGAACATTACGGCGCGTCAGATTCTGCTGGTGCAGTTGGCGGGCCTGTTGCACGACGTGGGACACGGGCCGTTCTCGCATTTGTTCGACGACGTCTTTCTGAAGGGCAGCGACTCGCCCATGGCCCACCACGAGCAGCGCTCGGTGGCGATTGTGGCGCGTCTGTTGCGCAAGTCTGCGTTCGACTATTCCGCCGAAGAGATTGCCTTTGTGCAGTCGCTGATTGCGCCCGCCAAGGGACAGGCGGGATTTCTGTACCACATTGTGGCCAACCAAGTCAACCATTTGGACGTGGACAAGATGGAGTACATCAAGCGCGACGCGCGGGCGTGTGGGTTGTCGCAGGGCGGATTCGACACCGACACGATGCGCATCATCAACTCGGCGCGCGTGGTAGACGGTGGCATTTGCTACCACCACAAAGTGTACGAAGACATTTACAACCTGTTTCAGACGCGGTATCGCCTGCACACGACCGTGTACCGACATTCGGCCGTCGTGGCCATTCACTACATGGTGTCGGACGCACTGCGGTGCAGCGGCTTGCCCATCGAGCAGTCGATTGTCGACTTGGATCGTTTTCTGCAGTACGACGATACGATTCTGGACACGATTCGGCGTTCCAAGTCGGACGACATGCGCACGTCGCGCGCGATTATTCGGCGCATTGACGAGCGCCATCTGTACAAGGTGGTGGTCACCGACAAGCGCGCCAAGCCGTGGGCCAGGCCGGTGACCGTCGCCGACCTGGCGGCCCTAGAGCCCGGCCTGGACGCGGATTCGGTCATTGTGGACGCGTCGTGCGTAGGGTTTACGGGCAAAGCGGACGGGCATCCGATGGATCATCTAAAGTTTTACGATTCGGAGCGACCGCACAAGTCGTTTGCGATCAAGCGACGCTCGGTCTCGACGCTGCTGGCGGCGCGCTACTGTGAGTATTGGACGCGCGTCATCGTGAAAGACGAAGGCATGGTGGATTTGGCGGCCAAGGCGTGGGCGTCTTGGAAGGCGAGTATATAGTAAACCTACGGCGTACAACATGTCACAATTGCGTTTACGATATAAATGTTGTTTCATTGGTGAGTTTGGGGTGGGGAAGACTTGTTTTATCCGTTCGGTGTTGGGTATACCGTTGGACAACGTGCAGGCCACCTTGGGCATTGATTTCTTTACGACGTCGGTGTGTGTGCACGACTCGCTGGTGCACATTACGCTGTGGGACACGGCCGGCGCCGAGCGATACCGCTCGCTGATGCACAGCTACGTGCGCGATTCGGACATTGTCTTTATCATGTACGACCTCACGAATCCCGCTGCTATGCGGTCTGTCCAACGGTGTTTTCGCGACTTGGAGCGCATCGACCCGCCCGTCGTGGCCGTGTTGGGGACAAAAGCGGACTTGGGGCACGCGGCGCATGACGTGTACGGCACTATCGAACCCTGGAGTCGCCAGCGCTGGAAGATAGTGACGGGCACGTGCTCGAGTCTGCGCCCAGACGCAAACAAAGAAATCTTAAAGCGATGTTTGAAACGCCTTGTTCCGGCGTCCAACGTGCGCCAAGCGAAGCCCACCGTCGTGCATCTCGCAGCCACAGAACCAGCACCAACCACATGTTGCGCATAATCCAATAAACAAATGAAATACGGTATAAAGGGGCACAAAACAACACAAATCATGTCTGCCGCTATTCAAACGAAGAAAATCGCTGCCCCCGTCAAGATGACCCGCAAGGAACGCCGCGCCCAGAAGGAGGTGCAAGCCCTTCGCGAGCAAGCGACGTGCATTCTGCCGTCGACCACCTTTAAGCGCATTGTGACCCAGGAAGCCGGCAATCATTCGGCGCAGCGTCTCCGCTGGAATGCGGACGCTGTCAAGGCCCTGCAGGTGGCGGCCGAGAACGAGCTGACGAATATTTTCACGGGCGCTGCGGTCGTGGCGGGACTTGCGAAGCGCGACACGGTGACGGTCGAGGACATGCGCAACTTTCAGGCGCTGCGCGAGATTTAAGCAACCGAACGACGTATATAAATTACTTCCACTAAATTCAGATGTCTATTTTAAATTGCTCTACTCGATTAACTATTGTCAACCATACGGGGTTGCCGGCCACGTTTACATTTATGCCCGATCGGCCGATGCGTTTACAGCCTCTAGATCGCGCCCATGCGTCCGGCTCTATTGCGTCCCAGGCCACGTCGATGTCGGAATGGGTTCGCGAATTTTTCCAGCTGGTGACGTACGGACCCACGTACGACAAGTTGGAGTGGTGCGTCGCCGCCGGCCAAGAAGAGACGGTGCGCTTGAATATGGAAGGGCCCGTAGAGTTTGGCATTGAGTGGTCAGACCCTTCTGTGTCGTGGGAACAACGCACGCAGGGCAAATGGTCGTTTGACATTTCGAAAACGGTGGACGTGACGTTGCACTTGCGCGCCGACGTCGGAGAGTATGTACAACAGCGCTCGTTTACTGGGCCGGCCTCAGTGAAATCGGTACACTTGAAACATTTTGTTGAAATCGCCTGCGACGAAGAAATTCCGTTTTCCATTCTACAACAACCCGTGTCCAAAATGTTTTGGCGCTCCGACATCAATCTGAAGGGCCTGGTGGATTTCTCTTAAAATACAGCGTATACTCGTCTGCGACGGAAATCGGCTCGAACTGCTGGTCAAAGAGCGCACCTTTCTTGGAGCGTTTGCATGTGCGCCAGGCATGTTTAGATTCGTCGGCAGAAAAATGTATTTTTAAAGTGTCTTCTTCAAACCACGCCTTGACGTAACGAGTGCGGCCGTGATACAAATACAATTTGAGAATGTCGAGCTCGCCGAGGCCAAATTCAAAGACTCTGTGTTTGAAGCGGCCCATGTGAAAGGTGATGTCGTCGGCTTTGGCCACTGTGCTGTACAGCGGGTCGGTCCAGCGATCGTTTTTGTCGCGCCCGTACATGAACCATGTCGTGTACGTTTGTCCCATTTGTGTCTGCGGTATTGTATTTAAGTACTGTCATATTTCGCATGGATGGGCGTCTGGCCGATTCTCGCCTGTGCCGCGTTTTTTGTTTGGAATCTCAGCGTGGTCTCTGTGGAGATGTCTCATGGCGTCATCCTTCGCGGACTGAGCACGTCCAACGTCGTCACGCAGTTCGGGCGTCTCTATGGCGTGCCCACGCCCTTGATTCAGTTGTGGAAACACGAGGGTCACCGCAAAATGCCAGTGTCCGCGCTCTCACGCGGCCGGCATTCGATTGGCGCGCGACCCGTCTCTGGAGACCATATTCACATGACCATGACCATCTGGATTGGAGACCAACAACGGCCACCAGAACACGACCGGCCGTACGAAGAGGACATACCCTACGAAGATGTTCCGAAAACGTGTCCGCAGAACGGCACGGTCGCGTACACGAAACTGTGGCCGCACGCCGGCGTGCACACGCACTGTGACGGCCTGATTCACGTACACCCTTGGTCGGCGCCGCGTGCGCTGCGCCAAGAGGGTCTGGACGTCACCCTCGGCCTGTGGTTTGACCAAGTGGGCATCGAGTATCGGCGCCACGGGCTGCAGTTTCGAGACACGGGGCCGCTCGACAACAATGCGACGCACCGATGGCGGTTGGCCGAGTACAACTGTGTGCGCGACACCGAGTATCGGGTATACGAGAGTCAGTTTGATCGCGTTTGGCTGGGCCGGGCCTACAGTGCCTACGTGTTATGGTTTGGCACGGCGACCACGCCGCCGCCGAGGGCCCACACGGATACATTAATCCACTGGGGCGCTACGGGGTTTGACGGGGCGCCCTATCCACAAACATGTGTTTGAAGAATTCTACAGTATATAACAGTGTGTACCGAATTGTAAATGGACATTGCAAGTAGTTTATGTGAAGGGTGCGCGGGGTGTTTTAACGCTTGTATGAAAAGCGACTTGGGATGGGCCTGCGCGACATTTGGCGCGCCAAGTTGCCAGTGTTGTCCCAATGACGACTGTTGTTCCGACGCAGACTCAAAGCCCTCGAAAGGGAAACGCGCTCATACATATACTTCTGTGACGCAGGCAGCACCTGTGGAAATGGACATGCGCCGCGCGGATCTCGTGTTCTGAGGCGCGCCTTACAACATATGCTGAAAAAATATATGAAATTTTTTTTTATGGGATTCTACAAGGATCAGGTGTATCGCAGAGTGCAACACCCCGAGTATGTCCGCCGCAGCTCCTGTGAAAAAAGAGGACGTCAAGATGTCGGCCGAAGAGATTCGACTTATCCAGTGGGAAGAGTGGGCACTCTCTCTGGAGGAACATTTCCATGCGCAAGAGTTGCACGCCCGCAATCCCGATGGCGTGCCCATGGGTCATCGGTAACACCAAATGCCCATGCACGGCCCAGCCACATTTTTCCGCACGCACTGCGTTTCCATGGAGGCTAAAATATCGTGATGTTGTTCTGTCCATGTCCACAACGGCATGTTCCACGGCCGTTCTTCGCCAATCTGCTGCAGCAGCTGTTTTTCTCTTTCGCCCAGCAGTGGCTTCTGAGAGCGCAGTATGCCGGCGGCAGTCGCATGGCCTCGGCGCATAAACACAAACATGCAGTCGTGTTGCGACTGCGCGAGCACCTCAAAGCACTGTTGTAGAATGGCGTGGGGCGGCCGGCGTTCTTCCAGTAAAAATTGTGCAAAGAAATTCAAAATGTCGTGCACGGTAGCGTCATGTTCGAGGGGCACAAATTTGGACCATGTGAACCCGCGCTTTAACATGTTTCGGCTACACACGCGTACTCGCTCCGCCTGCATAGTATACACACCACACATAGATTAAATAGTATTATATGTCATCCATATTGAATATCGCCGTTCTCGTATCCGTACATAATTGCTGTATAATGAAATCCAATTTTTTGGAAATCGAGTCGACTCTTTCGCGCGTCTTGTTGAGTTGTGCGTCCATCGTGTCCAGGTGGTCCTCGATACGGGCCATCCGGTGCTCTGCCTGGTGTTGGCGCTGTTTCGCCCGGTACTCTTGCAGCGACGTCTTGCGGCCGGCGGCTTTGGGCGACGTCTTTTTGAACACGCGTTTCAGCATTTCGTGTTCCGGCGACGTGGCAAACCTGCGGTCGGGCGAGACGGACATGTACGGTCATTTCGACACCCTATTTATAGGTTATCCCGTCAGCGGCACTAATTCGAGCGCTTCGTCCGACACGCCGACGGGCATTTCCGAGGGTGCCACGGGCAATTGTATGGCATTGCACATGTTTTCGTACTCTTCTTCGAGTTCGCTGTCGTCAACGGTGACCGAACCCAGTGGCTCTTGCAACACGTGATTGATTTCGCACGCATCCTCGATCATGTCGGCCAGCGTATCTTGCAATTGTGCCACGCGGTCCACGTCGTGCTGTTGCAAAAAGGTCTGAAAGGTAGACGTGGTCAACTTGACCGCTTCGATGTGCATTTTGGTCACGTTGAGTGATTCGAGTTGGTAGCGTTTTGCGATACAGTTTGTCAATCGGTGCATCATTTTGTCCTTGTGGAGGCGAATGATGCGAATGGTCCGAATGTGCTGCAGTGCGTCTGGCTTGTTGTACATTTTGGCCCGTGCCATGCGCGTATGTTCCTGTATCTGCTTCGAGTACTTGTCGATCAAGTGCTGCAGTGTCTTTTCGACGCGCTGCAGTTCCTGAATACACTCGATAACGGGAGCGACTTTGGGAGACCAACACACGTTGCCCATTTTTTACTGCAGGGGAGTATTTATATTTGTCAGTGTAACTTGATGTTGTCTGTCACGTTCTATAGACCCATGGATTATTTCGCGGGCATGTTTAATAAATTCGTCACGTGGATGACCGATGGGGATTTTTGCCACTGCGACTTGGTCGTGCACACGACGCCTGCCCAACTCAACGAGGTGGTCAAACATATTTATCTGTCCGTGCAAAAGGGCGAATACGCCCCCGAAGATTGTCAACGCATTCTGCATCAAATCGAATCCAATTTTTTTGCCACCGAGTTTCGCAAAGTGGCACAGACGTCGGAAACGTTGACGCTGGCCTTTTCGGCATTATGGGGCAATAAAATGACGGTCCGCGTGTTGACCGACGTGTCGCACGACTCGTGGTTTCAGATCCCCAACGACACGACGGCGATCGCCGAAATTGTACATCACGACGTGGACTCCGAGGAGGGGTTGCAAACGCTCCAGTTTAGCATCGAGGAACTGGGCAAAGAGTACGACACGTCCGGTGCGCTGTGTTCGTGGTTGCCGTGGTCGACCGGACATCCGCGCGCCAAATACGAAAGTTATTTTTGCTCGGAATTTGTCGTCACGGCGTTCCAACGCATCGGGCGCATGCAAGAGCTCTCTCCGCTCCATACCACTCCGAACGCTCTCTATAAATGTATGATGAAAAAATAACAATACACCCTATAAAACCTCATTTTTTTTCATGATATGGAAGATCCAGATTCTACAGAGTCTGCACCCATCATGTCTGCGCCGCCTACGGGCCCCATACATATTTTCGGACGACCCTGCAAGTTGCGCGGGGACACGTTGACACTGCGCGAACTGCATCGTATCTGTGCCGTCTTGCTCATCCTGGTCGCGACGGGTGGCACGGCCATCTGTTTTCAACGCGAGGCCGTAGGCACCGTGTTCAACGTGCGTTGGATGCCGATTGCGGCCACTTTTGCGACGGCCGGCCTGTACGTGGTCAAGTTTTTGAACGTGCACATGGGCGGATGGGGCGCCGCCAACAGCCGGTTTTGGTGCGACGTCACCATCATGTACGTTCGTGGATTCAACACGATGCGTACGGTCAGTCGCTTCTTCACTGCGTCCGCGCTGTTTTCGACGGTCGCCATACTGCTGGGCGTAGAGGCGGCCGTGCCGTTTGTCTGCTTGCTGGTGGTCGTCGCCGAGTGGCAAGCGGGGCTGGCCGAAAATCAAAACCAATACGATATTAAATTCCAGGATAAGTTTGTGGGCGATGACAACCGCCTGTCGGTGGAAACATTACATCATTACCAAGCTTCTCACGCCATCGAACACACGACGTGGTCTGCCTTTGCCATTTCCTGCGGACTCAAAGCCGCGACGCTCACCTGCACGTTTGCCATGGCGCGGGGGTCGTCAGGTCTGGTGTTTCGCGCGCCGGTCATTGTCGCCATTCTGATGTGGGCGTTTGTCGTGACCGCGCTGTTGGATTTCGCATACCTCAAACAGAGCGTGACGTTTTGTCAACTCGAAATATACCGCATGATCTCGGACGCGCTGCTTTTGCCGCTCATCATCATGTTTGCACTTGTGTAGAGAGTATATGAAGTATAAAACAGCATCGGGAGTGCTGTACATATGCAGGCCTATTTGACGAAACGCCTGCCGCCCTCGCTGGTGGATGTGGTGCTGGGCAGCTGCGCGGGCGCTGATCAGCCCGCGCAAAAAGCACGTCAGTTTTGCGCTCACTATCGGTTGAACGCGTCGGCCGTCGACCACTTTGGTGTGCCCGAACTCGTCCAGGCGCCCGAGCTGTGGCTCTTGTCGCACGCAGAAGGTCAGCGCCGCGCCGAATGGCTGCGCGAGGTCTATCCCACACATATTCAGCGCGAGATAGTGACAGACTCGGTGCTGCAATGTGGCAAATGCAAGAAACATTCCGTCGACTATTACGAGAAACAAACACGCGGGGCCGACGAACCGATGACGCTGTTTGCCCACTGCCTCCATTGTGGCAATCGGTGGCGCCAGTAATCAACAGTCCAGCAACTGACCGGGGCCCACGGGTTCTAAACGCCGCTCGCCGTGCGGTGAAACGCACCAGCAATAGCCGGTCGACCCATGGCACTGCTTCGGATGGTAAAATCCCTCGTCTGTGCACTGTGGGCGATACGACCCCAATAATTTCGGCTGCGTCTTTAAATGGTCGAAACAGGGTTGTTGTGCTAGTACCGTGCTCAGCAAAATCCATAAAAGGTGAATCATGCTTTATTTAATAGTGCAACATAAATAGTGTAAATGTACAGTTGTATACCTCTGGTCATGTGTTACAGATGTCTGGTCAAGGTGTGTTCGTGTTGTTTCCGCCAGCGCGAACAGCCGGTGTACAGCTTTCCCGAAACGTTGCGCGCACTTCGACGGTCGTCGGGCGGGTGGTATCGAGACGTGCGGCGCGCGCACGTCTCTGTGCGCGATTCGTTTTACATCTTTCTGGTACAAAAGTTGCAACAAGATGTGGACGTCGTGCATTTGGCGGCACTGTTGCGCAAAATGGCCAAGACGATGACCAATGACGGTCAAGTGGCGTGGTGTTTTTGTCGAACGTGGTTTGCCGACAGCGCGCCAATGTACAAACATAAGGGCGTTCAGGTAGTGGACGCCAATATGCAGTTCATCATCATGACCTGGTGGTTGTACGACCTCGATCCCGACAAAGCCAAGTCATTGTATTTGTATTGCCAACGGGCGTGGCAGTGGTTGGACATTCACATCGCCAACGACGCCGTGCACGAACCGATCGGGGCTTCGTGGGAAGATTCGCGCCATCACACGGGTACGCTGCTTCTGTCAAATATACAACTCATTCAGACGTTGCGGTGTATGGAGCTATTGCACATTGTTGAACAAGATAAACGCAAGCAACACCAGTTTAAACAGCGCCACGACCGCGCGGTGTCTACCTGGATGCCTGAAATATATAAGACGCAAGAAACGTTGCCGCGCATTTTAGCCGTGTGCTTTAACATAGTGCCCAAAACATTTGTCAAGTCGTTTAACCAGGAGATACAATCTGCGTGGATCCCGTGCCGCGTACAGGGCCCCGTGGACAATGTTGCGACGCGCGACGCGTGGATATATGGATACGCCGACAAACACGATTCGTTGGTGTGGCCTTGGATTGGCTTTCTGTGGATTCTCGTGCTCCATGCACAACACGAGCATGAGCTTGCCAAGGCATGGTGGACCTCGTACATGGACTTTCACGAACCTGACAACCTGTACGATGTGTACGATCCTGAGGCGGGACGCCCAGTGCGACGCGCCTTTCTTAAAGGCCATGCCGAACATGCGTTGACCATTGCCACGTGGATGGCGGCCAAGCACACGCACGTTGACGATTTAATTTAAATTAAACGTTTGTTTTCGAAGTATATATGGGCGGCTAGGGTATGAAAATGTTGGCAAAGGTGCGGTCCGAGATGTCGAAATTAAATTACAAGTTTAAGAAGGCCCCAATTTTAATCGGGGGAGGTGCGATGGAACATTATGGGATG
>MDTG01176145.1_pt1 | contig 10630 bp, 4 predicted proteins | sample 811421 | NCBI WGS metagenome assembly MDTG01 (sample SAMN05326645, study PRJNA326480) | marine metagenome | isolation source: seawater | place: Pacific Ocean: South East | collected 2011
TCAGTGATCCACATAGACCAACGTATCATTTTATTAATCCTGAGGGATGGGGTATGCCATTTGATCCAAATGGATCTATTTATTGGAATGGTAGATACCATATGTTTTACATTATTCATGATGAAAGAGGTCATATTTATGGTCATGCATCTAGCAAAGACCTTCTTCATTGGCGTTATCATACTCCTGCACTGTACCCAAGACCAGGAGATCCTGATAAAGGAATTTATAGTGGGAATGCATTCTTGACAAAAGATAATAAAGTTGCTATGATCTATCATGGAGTAGGAGCGGGTAATTCGATTGCTTTTAGTGATCATAAAGATCTTTTATATTGGGATAAATTGGAATCTAACCCAATTATTCCAATTCCAGAAAAAGGAAGTAAAGAAGCTGAGCTCTATAGTTCTTGGGATCCACATGCATGGCTTGAAAATGATACATATTATACTGTATTTGGTGGTCAAACACCTGCTTTATTTAAGGCTAAGGAACTTGATAGTTGGGAATATGTAGGTCCGTTTTTTTCATCAGATATGCCTGATGTACAACCATTTGAAGATCTATCTTGTCCTGATTTCTTCAAGCTTGGAAATAAATATGCAGTATTAAGTATTAGTCATGATTTGGGAGCTCGTATATATTTAGGAGATTGGTATGAAAATCAATTTCATCCAGAAAGTCATCAGAGAATGAATTGGTTAGGAGGAACTGTTTTTGCTCCTGAATCGATGCTTGATAAAGATGGAAGAAGAATTATGTGGGCTTGGGTTCTTGACCGAAGAATTGTGAATCATATTAGATATGACCATGAGCCTCCCAAAGTTGGATGGTCTGGTATGTTGACATTGCCAAGGGTGTTAAGTCTTGATAAAGATGGTGTTTTGAATATCAATCCTGTTGATGAATTAAAAGCCCTTCGAACAAAAAAACGAACAGAGACTTTTATTGATCTTGAAGAAGGCAATTCTAAGATCATGAGTTCAATGTCTGGTAATGCCATTGAGATTAAAGCAAAAGTTAATGTTTCAAATTCTGGTATTTTTGGAATGAAGGTATTGAGTTCTGGAGATGGTCAGGAAGAAACTATCATTAAATTCAATACTATTGACAACATAATTGAATTTGACTTCGCTAACTCATCCTTAGATAGTACCATTAAACATTTTGGTAGACCAATGGGTCATGATGAAATTATTGCAACCAATCAAGTTGCTCCTTTTGAATTAAAAGTGGGCGAGACATTGGATCTTCAAATATTCATTGATAAGTCGATTATTGAAGTTTTTGCAAATGGCAGGCAATGTGTGACTCAAAGAGTTTATCCAACTCTTAAAGAAAGTCAGGGCGTTGAAGTCTTCTCAGAAAAGGGCGGAGCCATGGTTGAATCCATCACAACATGGGATATAGCTCCTACAAATCATTGGTAAAGATTATTTTCTTGAAGATAAGTATTCAATAAGATCTGAAAAATCAGATGCAATCATTGATTGGTGAAGACCATTTGGCATTAAAGAAAGATCTAAAACTTTTCGATCAACTATATCATCAATTTTCACAGCTTTTCTTTCTCCGTTTGCAAGTATCATTTGAAGAAAAAATTTTGAATCTAAAGTTCTATCTATTCTTCCAACAAATATGTTATCATTTTTTGTTGTTATTTGATAGCCTACATATTCTGGCTGAATAATATCACTCGGAGATAATATACTTTCAATTATTCTATTTCTATCAGAATTTAAACCAACTTTTGAAAGGTTTGGTCCATAAATACCACCCCTTCCATCTATTCTATGACATGATGAACATTGATATTGTGAATCATGAAAAATTCTTGCTCCAGAAATTTCATTTCCACTTTGATTTCCGATTTCTCTCCATTGACTTGTATTTTTTGGTAACTCATTAAATTGTTTCTCAAATTCTTCAATCAAAACATCATTTGATACAATTCTAAGGTATTTATATGAATTAAATCTAATATCGATCATCTGGTTGTTATCATATGTAAGATCTTTTAATATTTTTTTGCTTTCATTATCAAAATACATTGTATTTGAAATCCCAGATATCGCTTCCAGTCTAACATTTTTATCTTGGTTTGAATCTAATGCTACTTTTCTTAAAAATGTTTTTGATTCCTCTTCATTAATTCTAGAACCCATTGTACGTAATGCTTCAATTTTCAGGTCTATTTCCCCAAGTTTAAAAGCATTTAATAAAACATCAAATGTTAGTTCTTTGTATGATGGATTAATTGAAGATAATGCTCTACTTTTAATTGAAGAGTTTAACTTTGTATTTTGCAAAGCATTTAATAAAGGTCTTTGTCTTTTATAAAATGATTTGCTAATATGTTCATCTCCTTCCATAAAATGTGCAACTCCAATTGCACTTGCCCAACCATCAACATCTTTTCCAAAAGTTCCATCTAAATATTGAAAAGTTACCATATAGTCATCAAAAATTTCTTGGTCTATTTTTGTCAAATTAGTAAAAGATTCTTCAACCAATGATTTGTACTTAAAAGTATTTGACTTGTTTTCAGCAATCCAATGAAGAATAATTTTTTTGTTATTATAATGTTCATCATTAAGATATCTTTTAACTAAATCATTTGGAAGGTCTGTTGAAAATCGTGTTAAACAAAGTAAAGCACCCAACCTAATGTATGGGTTTTCATTTTTTGATTCCTCTAAAAGAAGATTTATATATTTTTTTTTACCAAAAGTTTCAATTATTGCAGTGTGAATAAATGGAAGATTTTCTTTGAACATATTTGAAATAATTTTAAATGAATCATTTGAGTGTAATCCATATATTGTTTGTCTCTTAACATGAAGTGATGTATCTGATTGAAAAATATCTAAAAAGAATTTTTCATCTTTCATTTTTTTTTCGTACAAAATTTTGATTGATTGAGCTCGTATTAGTTGATTTTTATGATTTAATGATTCCATTAAAGTCGATTCTAAATTCTCGTTTTGATTTGAAGCTTTCCAAATTTTTCTAGCTTTTTCAAATTCTTTATTTGGTTTAGTATTTTTTTGATTAATAGGATTGATTCTCCAAATTTTTCCTTTTCCATTAACTGGGTATTCAAGACTTGCCCAATCTGTGATAATTATTCCACCTTTTGAATCTATGGCAGTACTTACAGGCGCAAAGGTTCTTCCTCCATCAACTAAAGGAAAAGGTTCTGATGTGAAAGATGCTCCCTTAGTTTGTAAATTAAAGCTTTGAATGGTACTATCACCCCAAGCTGCGACTAGTAGAGTTGATTTGATTTTAGGACCAAATGCATCGAGTTCATAATGCATTACATCAGTTGGGGCTTCACCTGTTCCTGAAATCATTGGTAAGGTTCCTGGAACTTCTCCGAACCAAGATGTTAATGGACTAAGTCCATCTCTGCCATGTAAAAATTTAAAACCATAGTTTCCACCCTCAACAATATGAAGAAGTCTACACGGGGGTTTGGAATCAGCATCATTCTCAACAGAAAATAGATTTCCATATGGGTCAAAAGTTAGAGCAAAATTATTCCATACTGCTGTGGATATTTTTTCAATATTTGAACCATCTATATTAGATCTATAAAGGCTTCCACCCTCGTATTTTTTTCCAATAATAATTTTTCCATCACTTCCTTCAATTTTATATTCAGCTCCAAAGTTTTCACCACATTGAAAATACATTTTATTATCAGGACCAATTTCTAAACCTGACATCCCGTTATGAGAAAATTTTTCTATTGATTCTAGTCCAATTAAGGTGTCCATTTGATCTGATATTAAATCATTATCATTATCAGTAAATTGAAGAATTGATGCTCGAGTTGCGACTAAAATTTGACCATTTTTCTTCATGGAAAGAGACATTCCATCTTTAAAATTAGAGGCATATTCGATTATTTTGTCATTTTCTGGATTATCATCCAAATAATTTTCAAAAATTTTTATCTTATCATATTCGGGTCCAGTGTAGTCTTTATTTCTAGCGTGAGTATGATTTTCAATCACCCAAATTCTATCTTGAGAGTCAACAACTAATCCTGTTGGAGTCACAATGTCAGGCTCTCTAACAAGTAATGATATTGATGCACCTTCAATATTTACTTTTGGTCTATTTTTGACTTCTAGGGAGTTTATTTTAGTTTGATTTGTTTTAATTGATACTGAATCGATATTAGAAATTTTAATACAACTAAATTGAATTAAAAATATGCATAAAATAACAAAATGAAAAAAATATTTCATATTTTTCCTCCCACAACACTAATAAGGAATATAAATGATATTATTCTGAAAAAGAAGAGTCAAATGCAATTGCAGATGGCTCAAAATCTATTTTTCTAGCATAATCTTGAGATTCGCTTGCTCCAGCAACTCGATCCATTGCACTATCTTCCCATTCAACAGATAGAGGTCCAGTGTATCTAATATCATTCAATGCACGAATGATATTATCAAAATTGATATTACCTCTTCCTAGAGATCTAAAGTCCCAAAATCTTCTGTAGTCTCCAAAGTTTAAATAACCACCAAACACTCCAGCATCAACAAGTTTTTCACTCCATGCAACATCTTTTAAGTGAACATTAAATATCTTATTATGAAATTTTCTTATAAAGTTAACATAATCCACACCTTGATACCCTAAATGGCTTGGGTCATAATTAAATCCAAAAGATTCATGATTGTCTACGGATTGAAGTGCACGTTCAGCAGTAACTGTATCAAATGCAATTTCTGTTGGATGAACTTCAAGTGCAAACTTTACACCTATGCTTTTGTACGCATCAAAAATAGGTGTCCATCTTTTTGAAAAATCTTCAAATCCATCATCAATCATTTTCTCATCCATTGGAGGAAATGCATAAATTAGATGCCAAATGCTACTTCCAGTAAATCCATTTACTACATCCACTCCTAATCTTTTAGCAGCTTCACCAGTCTTAATCATTTCATTAGCAGCTCTTTTTCTTACATCTTCAGGATTACCATTTCCCCAAACGTAATCAGGTACTATCTCTTTATGTCTTATATCAATTTTGTCACAAACGGCCTGACCAACTAAATGATTAGAAATTGCAGCTATTTTTAAGTCATATTTATCAAGCAATTCATTTTTTTTATCACAATAATCTTGATCAGCTTTATGAATTTCAAAGTGATCACCCCAACATGCTAATTCAACTCCGTCATAACCCATTTCTTTTGCTTTTATACAAAATTCCTCCGTTGACAAGTCAGCCCATTGGGCTGAAAATAAAGAAATAGTTCTACTCATATTGTTTCTCCCTTAATCATTTATTTAAATATTTTGGTTTGGTCCATCTGTTTTTTGAATTAGATGAACTAATGCAAGCTTCTATGAATGACATTCCTCTGAAACCGTCATAATGGTTAGGGAAGTCAAGGAATTTTTTTTCAGGTTTCTTTCCATCTAATTTTGACTTTAAAACTTTTGCAAAATTTCTATATAATACTGCAAAAGCTTCAAGATAACCCTCTGGATGTCCTGCAGGTAGTCTTGCAGACATAATTGCTTCATTAGACAACCTTGAATTTCCATAATTTGCACCTGTTTTAATATATTCTCTTGGACTGTTTAAATGTTTTAAAATTAATGTGTTGGGTTCCTGTTGATCCCACTCTAGGCCACCCTTTGAACCATAGATTCTAATATTTAATCTGTTTTCTTCATCAACAGAAATCTGACTAGAAATTAAAATTCCCTTTGCTCCATTTTGATATCTTATAAGAACATTTGCATCATCTTCTAATGAGCGTCCTTTTACAAAAGTACTAAATTCACTACAAATAGAATCTATCTCCAATCCTGTGATATAATGAGAAAGATTTTCAGCATGAACACCTATGTCTCCTATACAACATGAACCTCCAGCTCTATTAGGATCTGTTCTCCAAGAAGCTTGTTTGTTATCTTCACTCTCTAAAAAAGTAGCTAACCAACCTTGAGAATATTCCATAACAATTTTTCTTATCTCTCCAATTTCACCATTCTTAACTCTGTTTCGTGCTTCTTTTACCATTGGATATCCAGTATAATTGTGAGTGAGTCCAAAAGTTATATCAGAACTCTCAACTAGAGAAATTAGTTCTTTTGCTTCGTTTAAATTATAAGTCATTGGTTTGTCACTCATTACATTAAATCCATATTCAATTGCCATCTTTTGAACTGGAAAATGCATATAATTTGGAGTTACTATTGTTACAAAATCCATTCTTTCTCCAATGGGTAGTTTTGACTCTTTTCTAAACATCGTTTCGTAATCAGGATAAACTCTATTTTTGTTTAAATAATATGATTTTCCAGATTCAATAGATTTTTCAGGATTTGAACTAAATGCTCCACAAACAAGTTCAATTTGATTATCAAGTTGTGCTGCCATGACGTGAACAGGACCAATAAATGCGCCAGATCCACCGCCAACCATTCCCATTTTAATTTTTCTTGACATATAAACCCCTTACAAATAAATATTTAATTAATATATTTTGAAAATTTTGTGTTGTATATTTATTATAATTTATAAATTTTTATTAAATTTATAATGTTATTTATACTGTGTGATAATTTATAGTTGGGCTTTTTTTAAATTTATTTTGTGAGATTATTTATGTTAAAAAAAATTACATTTTCTATTCATTTCATTTTCTTAACTCTTTTTTTGCTTAGTTGCACACAAACTGTTCAAAATTCAAAATCTAATGTTTCAAATATAAAAACATCAGATTTTGGAGATGAAAATTTTATACCATTATTTAATGGAGAAAACTTTGATGGGTGGGAAGGAAATCTAGATTTTTTTCGAATAGAAGACGGAATAATAAAAGCAGGCAACTTAGAAAGTGGAATTCCAAGAAATGAATTTTTAGCGACAATAAGAGAATATGACAATTTTGAATTAAGGTTACAAGTTAAGACAACCACAGGTGAAATAAGACCTTACGGATACGAAAATGGAGGTATTCAATTTAGAAGTCAACGAGTACCAAATCATAATGAGGTATCTGGATATCAAGCAGATGTTGGTTTTGAATTAAATTATCACAAGGGTGTATCTGAGTTGGGTTATACTGAGGAAGAATTTCCAATAAGCATTTGGGGTGGTCTTTATGATGAATCTCGAAGAAATGTAATGTTTGGTGTTGGCAATCAAGATAGTCTGAAAAAGGTAATGGACCCAAAAGCATGGACAGATTATGTCATTAGATGTAATAATGATAGAATCCAAATATGGATCAATGGTTTTAAAACAATTGACTTTATTGAAAAGGACGATTCAATTGAAAAAACAGGAATTATTGCATTGCAAATTCACGGAAGTCTTGAACCTAGTGAAATATGGTATAAAAACATTTATATTAAGAATTTAAATAATAGTCAAATTGATGATATAGAAAAATTTCCATCAAAAACTTCAGAAAATTTAAAAGTATATCCAGGTTTGGAGGCTACATTATTTGCTTCTGAACCAATGATGCTTAGTCCTACAAATTTAGATATTGATGATAAGGGTAGAGTTTGGGTTTGTGAAGTTGTTAACTATAGAGCTCATGCTGAGAATGATAAACGTCCAAAAGGTGATAGGATTTTAATTTTAGAAGATTTAGATGGTGATGGAATGGCTGATAAATCTAAAGTTTTTTATCAAGGAAGAGATATTGATGCTGCTTTAGGTTTAACAGTTTTAGGAAATAAAGTAATTGTGTCAGCCGCACCTAATGTAATTGTATTTACTGATGAAAATGGTGATGATATTCCTGATAAAAAAGAATATCTCTTTACTAAGTCTGGTAAATATCAGGATGATCATTCAATTCATTCGTTTGTTTTTGGTCCAGATGGAAAATTGTACTGGAATGCAGGTAATAATGGTCTTTATTTTCATGATAAAAATGGAGATCAAGTATATGATAAAAGAGGGAATGCAGTATTTACTCACAATGCCTCAAGATGGTTTGATGAATATAAAGGGAAAAATACAAAATATATGGGAGGCTTAGTTTTTAGGCTTGATATGGATGGTTCAAATTTTGAGGTTCTTGCACATAATTTTAGAAATAATTATGAAATGACTATTGATTCATATGGAAATATTTGGCAATCTGATAATGATGATGATGGTAACGCAGCTTGTAGAATTAATTACATAATGGAATTTGGTAATTATGGATATCAAGATGAAATGACAGGAGCTGGATGGGGTTCATATAGAATTGGTTGGAATGAAAATATTTCGAAACGGCATTGGCATCAAAATGATCCTGGATCAATTCCAAATGTCATCTACACAGGACCGGGTTCACCAGCAGGAATTACACATTATGAAGGAAAGTTATTACCCTCTGTTTTTTGGAATAAACCTATTCACTGTGATGCTGGGCCAGGAATTGTTTGGTCTGTTCAATCTGAAAAAAAAGGTGCAGGTTATGAAGGTGAATTATTGAATATTATTGAAGCAACTTCAGATAAATGGATAAGACCTGTTGATGTTTCAGTTGCACCTGATGGCTCAATTTTTGTTACAGATTGGTATGACCCTGTTGTGGGATGGAATCGACAAGAAGATACAGCAAGAGGAAGAATATTTAGAATTGCACCACCTAATTCACAATATAAAGTAGAAAAATTTGACTATAGTTCAGTTAGAGGATCAATTGATGCTCTTAAGAATCCAAATTTTAGTGTTCGATATAATGCCTGGACCGCATTAAATGATTTTGAAAATAGTTCAGAAAAAGATTTATTAAAGGTTTTTCGAGAATCTAATGATCAGGTTTTTAGAGCTAGAGCACTTTGGCTGTTATCAAAACTCAAAGATTCAGGAATTGAACATATCAAAGAAGGTTTACTTGATAAAAATGAAGACATAAGAATAACTTCACTAAGAGCAGCTAGGCAATTGGATGTTGATATGTTAGAAATTTTAAATCTTATTAAAGATGATAAATCTTTACAAGTTTCTCGAGAAGCCTTGATTGCTTTATCGGAATTAAAACCTACATCTAAATCCGCAGAAATTTGGTCATATCTTGCAAAAAAATATGATGGTAAAGATAAATGGTATCTTGAAGCTTTGGGAATTGCTGCAGATCCAAATTGGGATATTAATATTGATTTTTGGTTAAAAGAAGTTGGTAGTAACTGGAAAAATGATACTGGTAAGAACATTGTTTGGCGTTCAAGGTCTGATAAAACTTCAAAATTATTATCCGAAATAATTGTTGACACAAAATCATTTAATGATTCAAAGAAATTCATAAGAGCTTTTGATTTTCAAAAAGATACAAAGGCAAAAAATGAAGCTTTAAGTAATTTAATTTTCAATGTAGATATTAATAATGAAAAGTCTAGATTGGTAGCTTTAGAGGCACTATTAAAAATTAAAGATAAACAGATTTTTGATTCTGATAATAAAATAATTAATGAATTGCTGTCTTCATCGGTTGGTAGTGATCAATTCTTAGGAATTATTATTAATTATTCCCTTGATGAATATTCAAATGAAATTATTAATTTCATTCACAAAAGTTCAAATAATTCATTAAATAATCTTGCAATTAATACTTTATATAAATTCGATAAATTCGAATTAATTAAAAATGAATTGTTAAATAAAAACTCAAAAGAAGCTATTTCAATTGCAAAAGCTGTAGGTTTAAGTCGAGAAAAGAAAATGATACCAATCATGGTTGATGTTTTAAATAATAATAATATTGAAATTAGAGTGGGTGAAGAAATCACGAGAGCATTAATGCAAACTAAAACTGGTGCTGTAGAATTATTAAATATGTCCATGAATGAAAATCTTAGGGATAATTATAAAGTTATTGCTGGTCAAGTCATGGCAAATAGCATGGATGGAGTAACTTTGGATCTTGAAAATAATTATGAGTTTAAAAAATTAGCAGAAGAATATTTTATTTTCCCACCCATGAAAAATAATGAATCACTTCCTACTATGGGTGATTTATTGGTTTTTAAGGGTGATCCTGAGAATGGAAAAAAAGTTTTTAGTAATTCAACTTGTGCACAATGTCATGTTGTAAATGATGAAGGTGTCAATTACGGTCCAAATTTAAGTAAAATTGGAGATAAACTTTCTAAAAGAGGATTATATTTAGCGATTTTAGATCCTAGTGCAGGTATTTCCCCTACTTATGTTCAACAATATTTTGAATTAGAAGATGGAAGAGATGTAATTGGCTATGTCTTAAGTGAAACGGATAATTTAATTGATGTTAAGAGTGCTGGAGGAATTATTAACAATATTAATAAAGAAGATATAAGTTCTAGAATGGAATTAGATTATTCTATTATGCCTAACAATTTGCAACAACAAATGTCAGTCAATGAATTTGTTGATCTCGTTGAATATATGGCTTCTTTGAAATAATTTTCTTAATATTCAATATATTAGCAATAATGAGATGGTTAAAAATCTTAAATATTCACCATGAATATTAGATTTTGCAAGGGAAAGGAAAATATTTATGTCCAACAGACAGATTAACTTTTTATTATTTTTTATGATTTTATTTTTTATTTCGTGTGAAAAAGAGGAGACTGCGAGTGCAGATCCTACTGATTCTACGGA